>Ga0208117_100027_pt1 | contig 183805 bp, 161 predicted proteins | sample LakWasMet26_LOW6_2_FD_183870 | JGI IMG/M metagenome (GOLD analysis project Ga0208117, IMG submission 183870) | Freshwater sediment methanotrophic microbial communities from Lake Washington under simulated oxygen tension - Sediment Metagenome... | ecosystem: Environmental > Aquatic > Freshwater...
GGCGACGCCGACGCCGACGCCGTAGCCGGGCTGCGCGGGCTGGGCGACGCCGACGCCGACGCCGTAGCCGGGCTGCGCGGGCTGGGCGACGCCGACGCCGACGCCGTAGCCGGGCTGCGCGGGTTGGGCGACGCCGACGCCGACGCCGTAGCCGGGCTGGTTGGGGTGGTGACCGGGGTGACCGGGCTGGGCGACTCCGACCGCCACGCCGACGCCGTAGCCGGGCTGAGCAGGGTAGGCGGGCTGGGCGACGCCCACGCCGTAGCCGGGCTGGGCAGGGTAGGCGGGCTGGGCGACGCCGACGCCCACGCCGTAGCCAGGCTGGGAGGGATAGGCGACCTGGGCGGGCTGGGCGACCACGGTCGCCTGTGCGGGCTGCGCGTAGACGGTGGACTGTGCCGGGACCGTGCGGATGGTGCATCCGACCGGCACCGCGAAGGACAACACGAGCAAGACCCTGGGAACGGTTCGCATGAATGGACTCCCGGTGCGTTGAAGGGATGCGCAGCATACCCGACGAGGTCAGGCGGGGTGGATGTTCAATGGAATCGACGGGTGGCGCGGGCTCTCTACTCGGCGAGGTGGCAGGCCACCTGGTGGCCTTCGCGGAGCGTTCGCAGCGCGGGCGACTCGACCTCGCAGAGGCCCTTCTTCGCGATGGGGCAGCGAGGGTGGAAGGTGCACCCCGACGGGGGATTGATGGGGGAGGGCACGTCGCCGGTGAGCACCAGCCGCCGCCGCTGGCGCGTCGGGTCGGGCACCGGAACCGCGCTCAGCAGCGCGCGGGTGTACGGGTGCAGCGGCTCGCTGTAGAGGCCCGCGGCGGGGGCCTCCTCGACGACGCGGCCCAGGTACATCACCGCGACCCGGTGCGAGAGGTACTCCACGATCTTCAGGTCGTGGGCGACGAAGAGGTAGGTGAGCCCGAGCTCCTCCTGGAGGTCCTTGAGGAGGTTGACGATCTGCGCCTGGATCGACACGTCGAGCGCGGAGATGGGCTCGTCGGCGACGATGAAGCGGGGCTCCACCGCGAGCGCCCTCGCGATGCCCACGCGCTGCCGCTGCCCCCCGGAGAACTCGTGCGGGTAGCGCGCTCCCTGGTCGGGTCGCAGCCCGACGCGCTTGAGCAGCGCCTCGACGCGGCCCTCCCGCTCGCTGCCCCGCGCCCCGAGGTGGTGGATGTCGAGCGCCTCGCCCACGATCTCCCTCACCCGCATCCGGGGGTTGAGCGAGGCGTAGGGGTCCTGGAAGATCATCTGCATCCGGCGGCGCAGCGGGCGCAGCGCGGGCTGCGAGAGCCGGGTGATGTCCTGGCCCTCGAAGGAGATGGCCCCGGCGCTGGGGTCGATGAGCCGGAGCACGGTGCGCCCGAGGGTGCTCTTGCCGCAGCCCGACTCGCCGACGAGCCCGAGGGTCTCGCCCGAGCGCACCGAGAGCGACACCCCATCGACGGCCTTCACCACGCCCTTCGGGCCGAACATCCCCCGGCGCACCTCGAAGGTGGTGCACAGCCCCCTGGTCTCGAGCAGCACCTCGCCGCTCATCGCGCCTCCAGGTGGCAGCGCGCGAGGCGGCGGTCGTGGGCGTCGGCGCGCTCGCCCCGCAGCTCGCCCGCGGCGGCCACGCGGTAGAGGGCGGGCTCCTCCTCGGCGCAGAGCGCGAAGGCCTTGTCGCAGCGGTCGCGGAAGCGGCACCCGGTCGGCAGGCTCCGCAGGTCGGGGACCATCCCTGGGATGGTCGGCAGCCGGCGCGCCCCGAGGTTGTCCCCGTAGCTCGGCACCGAGCGAAGGAGCCCCTGGGTGTACGGGTGCCTCGGGTCGGCGAAGAGCTCCGCGACCGGGGCGCGCTCCACCACCCGACCGGCGTACATCACCACCACGTCCTCGGCGAACTCCGCCACGAGGCCGAGGTCGTGGGTGATGAGCAGCACCGCCATGCCGAGCCGGGCGCGCAGGTCGCGCAGGAGCTCGATGATCTGCGCCTGGATGGTGACGTCGAGCGCGGTGGTGGGCTCGTCGGCGATGAGCAGCTTGGGCTCGCAGGCGAGGGCCATGGCGATCATCACCCGCTGTCGCATGCCGCCGGAGAGCTGGTGGGGGTAGGCCCCGGCGCGCTCGGCGGGGGAGGGAATACCCACCTGGGTAAGCAGCTCGACGGAGCGCTCCCACGCGGCGCGGCGCGGGAGCTGGCGGTGGAGGGTGAGCACCTCGGCGATCTGGTCGCCCACCGTGTAGACCGGGTTGAGGGAGCTCATGGGCTCCTGGAAGATCATCCCGATGTGGGCGCCGCGCACCTTGCGCATCTCGCGCTCGGAGAGGCTCAGGAGGTCGCGGCCCTCGAAGAGGATCTGCCCCGAGGCGATGCGCCCCGGCGACTGGATGAGCCGCAGGACGGAGAGGGAGGTGACGCTCTTGCCGCAGCCGGACTCGCCGACGAGGCCGAGGGCGCCGCCCGGGGGGAGGTCGAAGGAGACGTCGTCCACCGCGCGCAGCCGCCCCTCGTCGGTGGCGAACTCCGTGCAGAGGTGGCGGATGGAGAGCAGCGCTTCGGTCACGTCGAGGGGCCTTCGAGGGGGGCGCCGAACATAGAACAGTTGTCGCCCCGAACCACTGCGCGATTGCGATGCTGCGGGCGGGTACGGAACTCGGCTACCATCCTGCCGAAGGAGAGCTGTTGACCGAGGCGAGCGACACCACCGACGGCCGATCGTTGCAGCGCGTGGTCGTGGTGCTCTCGCCCGAGGACGGGGCGCTCATCGACGCGCTCCGGGCCGCACGCTACCTGGTGGTCTCCTCCGCGGCCGACCGGCTGGACGAGGTCGCGCTCGCCGAGCGGGCCAGGCTGGTGGTGGTCGACGAGGGGCTCCCCGGGGCCATCGAGGCGATCACCCGGCTGCGCCGTCGGGGGAAGGTTCCGGTGGTGCTTCTGGGGGTGGGCACCGAGGTCGGGGCGAGGGCGCTCAAGTCCGGCGCGGACGTCATCCTGCCGCGGCCGGTTTCGCCCGAGTCGCTGGTCGAGCTGCTCGGCTCCATGGTGACCACCGCCTTCCCGAGCGCCCCGCCGCCCCGGCGCCGCTCGCCGCTCACCAACCCGCAGATTCGTCCGCTCGCGCCGGTGACCGTCGCGTCGTTGGAGACGCCGGTGCCCCGTCGCCCTTCGCCCCCGACGCCGCTCCCCATGATGGCGCTGTCGAGCATGCCCGTGGTGACCATGAGCACCTCGTCGTCGCCGCCGGTGGGCGTGCCCGTCGACGGGGCGCTGTCGACGGTGCAGTCGTGGCTCGCGGAGGCCCCGACGAGCCCCGACAACAACGGCTCCTGGGCGCCGCCGGACGTCACCCAGGAGGTGGAGGAGACCCTCCGCCGCGCGCTGCAGGTGGTGGGCGGCGACCCGTCCTCGCTCGAGCTCACCGCCGCGGGCGAAGACTCCCTCGACGAGCTCGTCCCCCCGGAGCTGCTGGAGCCCATCGAGGGCGCCCTCGACGAGGACGAAGACGACCGCCGGGAGGGCCTCTCGGTCTCCGCCAGCGCCATCGCCCCGCCGCGCGTCAGCAACGAGCGGCGGGCGCCGCGCGAGGGCGTCGAGGCCGCGCTGATGGTCCCGCTCCCGGTGGACGGCGACGCGAGGCTGGCCGGCAAGCTCGATCGCTTCGGCCTCGGGCCGCTGCTCAGCGCGGCGTGGAGGGTGCGGGCCTCCGGCGACATCGTGCTGCGCGAGGGGGCCCGCGAGTGGCTGCTCGCGGTGTCCAACGGTCACCTGCTCTCGCTCCGGAGCAGCCAGGCCGACGAGCAGGTGGGGCCGCTCTTCGCCCGCCTCGGCTTCGTCCCCCAGGAGGCGGCCCGCTTCGCGGAGGTTCCGCTCGACGTGGGCCCGCGCGGCGCGGCGCTGCTGGCGGCGCAGGGCTACGTCGCCGCCGACGCGCTGGTGGCGATGCTCGGCCGGGCCGCCCAGGAGGTGGCCTTCGACCTGCTCTGCCTCGACCAGTTCACCTGGGAGATCCGCCCTCGCAGCTCGGCGCTGAGCATCCCCTTCCCGACCCGCGCCCTCGACGCGCTGCTGGTCAGCGCCGCGCGCGCCCGCATCGAGCCCGCGGTGGCCTACCAGCTCCTCGGCGGCGACGGCACCGAGCTCTCGCTGCGCGGCGACGGCGCGGCCCTCTCCACGCTGCCGCTGCAGCCCAACGAGCGCACCGCGGCGCTGGCCGCGAAGAAGACCGACCTCGCCACGCTGGTGCGGGCCCACGGCGACTCGGCGCTCCCGGCGATGGTGGCCCTGCACTGGCTGCAACTGCTGAGAGTCGAGGGGCTGGCGCACGCGCTCGCCGACGCGCAGGTGCCGCCGGGGCCGGAGCGCACCCGGCTGCGCGCGCTGGTCGAGGCGGCCACGAGGCACGACCTGCTGGTGGTGCTGGGCGTGAGCGCCTGGGCCACGCGCCGGGCGGCGCAGTCGGCGCTGGAGGTGCGGCGCTCGGAGGTCGACACCATCCGGGCGCGCTTCATCGTGAGCGAGGCCCTGTCGCCGGTGTACGCGGCGCTCGACGAGGCGGCCAAGCTGCTCACCGTGGCCGGGGCGTGGGAGCGCTACGTGGCCGCGCTGCGGGTGGTCGACCGGTCGTGATGTTGTGGTCCCGCGGGGGCCCGTGTAGCTAGTTCCGCCCATGGGAACGGATCACGACGGCGCCTCCACCCCGGAGTCCGAAGCGGCCGAGGAGGCCGACTGGGCCCTCGCCACCGCCGCAACGCTTCAGGCCAAGGGCGACCTCGACGGGGCGCGCACGTGGCTGCGCCGGGCCGTCGAGCACCTGATGGACGCCGGGCTCGACGACCGCGCGCTCGTCATCGCCAAGCAGGCCGCCGCGCTCTCCGAACCGCCTCCGCCGGTCCCGATGCCTCCGCCGGTCCCGACGCCTCCGCCGGATCCGGCCCCGGTGTTCCTGCCGCCGGCCGCGATCCCTTCGACGACCCCGACGATCCAGCCTCCTCCGGCGCCCGCCGCGCCTCCTCCGGCGATCGCTCCCGCCGCGCCCACGCTGCAGGGCCCCGCGCTCACCCAGCCGGTGCTGCACCTCAACGTCGCGTACGACCCCGCGCGCTCCGTCGCCGCGGAGGCCGCCGCCGCCCTGCTGACCGCGCTGCCGCTCTTCGCCGAGCTCCCCCCCGAGCGGGTGCGCTCGCTCGCCAGGGAGAGCGTGATCGTCCCGCTGCGCATGGGTCACGACCTCCCGCTCCCGACTCAAGGCGAGGCCGCGCCGATCTGGGTGATCATCGAGGGGCAGGTGCATCTTACCGCGGCGGGTATTCCCGTGGGCGGCACGCTGGGCCCCGGCGACTTCGTGGGCGAGCTGTCGGCCTACTACGAGAGCGCCTGCCTCTTCCGGGCCGAGGTGACGCTCGAGGGCCGCGCGCTCTGCGTGGCGCCGACGGTGCTGCAGTCCCTGGCGAGGCAGTACGAGGGCCTGCGCACCGCCCTGGAGGAGAGCGCCTGGGAGCGCGCGTTCGAGGCGCTGGGCCACGCCTCGGCGCTGCTGGCGGGCATCGAGCCCGCGATGCGCGCGGGGCTCTACGCCCGCTTCGAGCCGGTGCAGCTCGCGGCGGGCGAGTCGCTGCTCACCGAGGGGGAGCCCGCGGCGTGGGTGTGGCTCATCGCCGCCGGGAGCGTGGAGCGCTACGGCGGGGCGCTCGGGGCGAAGGTGCAGCGAGCGGGCGCCGGCTCCGCGGTGGGCGTGGCGTCGGCGTGGGAGGGCAACCCCAGCGGGGTCAGCGTGAGGGCGCGGCGTACGACGCTCGCGGCGAGGGTGAGCGCGGCGGCCTTCCGGGAGATGGTCGCCGAGGCGCCGGGGCTGAAGGGGGCGAGGTCGCGCGCGGACGTCTGGTAGGCGCGCGTTGACGGAGCTCCGCCCGATCGCCGATACACGGGGGCCTGATGTCGGCCGCAGCACGGGTCGGAGACCAGCACAGTTGCCCGAAGCACCCTGCGGGCCCGATCGTTCCGCGCGGCTGCGCGACGGTGTTCATCGGCGGCAGGCGCGCAGCGAGGGTCGGCGACCGGGCCCGATGCGGAGGCGCCCACGACGAGATCGTGATGGGAGAGCCCACGGTCCTGGTGGGCAACCGGATGGCCGCGAGGGTCGGCGATCCGCTCGACCACGGCGGGGTGATCGTCGAGGGGTGCCCGACGGTGTTCATCGGCTCGTCGGCGCAGCACGCCGTGGCCCGCGAGGCCTCCCGTCGAGGCGCGGCCTTCGCCGAGGAGTGCCCGAGGGCCGATTCCGCGGTGAGCGGCGCGCCCGACGAGGGGGACTCGATGAGGGAGGCCTCGCGCCGGGGTACGGCCTTCGTCGAGGAGTGTCCCCGCAGCCGAGCGGCGGCGGCCCGATGAGCCGCTCCTGGTTCGATCGACGCGCGGAGGGGGGCCGCTGGTTCGCGACGCTCGACGCCGCCCGCAGCCCGAGGGTGCTGCCGACGCTCGTTGCCTCCGGGGCGAGGCACCAGTCGCTCTACGAGGGCTGGAGGGCGCAGGAGCTCGCGGAGGTGGCGCCCTATCTGGTCGCGCTCCCCGCGTCGTCGCCGCTGTGGGATGTCCTCCTCGGCGAGGCGCGGGGCGACGCCTGGGGCGTCTTCGCGCAGTCCGAGGCGAGCCTCGAAGACCTGCGGAGGCACCTGCGCCGCTTCCTTCGGGTCGAGGCCGAGGACGGGCGGCGGATGCTCTTCCGCTGGTACGACCCGAGGGTGCTTCGGGCCTACCTCCCGACCTGCACCGCGGACGAGCGGCGAGCGTTTCACGGCCCGGTGCGCTCCTTCGTCGTCGAGGGAGAGGCGCCGCGCAGCGCGCTCCGCTTCACGCCGGAGGGGCCAGCCGCCGAGCCGGTCGACCTCGACGAGGAGTGACACACCGCCGATGTGGACGATCCGTACAGCGCAGATGAACGCCATCGCCGACGACACCCTCGCGAGGGTGGTCGCCCGCATCGCGGCGGCGGTCTCGGCGGCCTACCCCGAGGTGTCGATCGCCCTGGGTGAGCCCACGTTCACCGGGTGGGTGCGAGGGCTCGTCGAGTCGGCGATGACGCTCGACCTCACCCGGGAGGAGAACCTCCACTGGTTCGTCTCGTGGAACGCCCGGCTCGGCGTCGACACCAGCCTCGTGGAGCAGCACCCGTGGGCCATCGAGATGCTCGGAGTGCGCTCGGAGGACGAGGCGACCCGCGTCGAGGCCGTCGAGCTGCGCCTCCAGGGACTCGACGAGGAGGAGTGACGTGACGAGCGCGATGTCGACCCCATCGCGGAGCTCGCTCAGCCTCGCCAACGAGGAGAACCTCCGCCTCGCGAATCAGCGGACCTCGGCGCTCACCAGCCTGAAGCTCGACCTCTTCGGCAAGAGCCTGGAGCACGGGCTCGATCGCACCAGGGGGCTCCGCGCCTACGACCAGGTGAACGACGCCCTCTCGACGCTGCGCGAGGAGTCGGCGATCCGGGAGTCGCTCCAGCAGGAGCTCGCCCGGCCCGATGGGGCCGCGCACGACGCTCGGGTGACCTCGCTGCTCGACGAGCTCGAGGCGCTGCGGCGGCGGGAGCGGGACGCGTACTACCGCGACGGCGCGAAGGTCGGCGACCCGTGCATCCCGTGCCTGCAGAAGGCCGTGCTCGACGCGGAGATCAAGCGGCTGAAGGCCCTCCCGGGGATGACGAGGCAGAAGCTCAGGAAGGCCGTGAAGCGCATGAAGAACGCGATCCAGTACGCCGACCCGGAGGTGCTCAAGGTCATCAACGACCGGCTCGGCACCAAGGTGAACTTCGCCGCGCTCTCTCGCTTCGAGGGAGGTCAGTGGACCCGAGGGTACGTTCCGCCCGCGGGCCGCAGCGGCGTGACCATCGGCACGGGCTTCGACGTCGGCCAGTGGCGGTCGAGCGAGCTGAGGTCGAAGCTCGACCTCCCCGAGTCGATCGCCGAGAGGCTCGACCCCTACGTGGGGCTCACCCGGGACAGGGCCGTCGCGAGGCTGCAGGGCACGCCGCTCGAGCTCACCCGCGACGAGGCCAACCTGGTCGACCGCGGGGTGCACCAGTACTTCGTGAAGGAGACCATGACCTACTGGGACGCGCACCGACCGCCGGGGGCGACGGCCTTCCGCGACCTCACGTCGGCGCAGCAGACGGTGCTCTTCTCCCGCAGCTTCCACCAGGGCATCGGGATGCCCAGGACCACGGTGGCGAGGGAGTTCTACGGCGCGGCCCAGCGTAACGACTGGAGCGCCGCCGAGGAGCACCTCCGCGGATACAAGGTGAGCCAGGGCTGGTACCGCGAGCGCGTGGGCGCCGAGGCCAGCCTGCTGCGGAGCGAGCGGGCCCAGCATGGATGACCGATGACCGACGACGCGCGCCGCTACCTGAGGGACCTGCTCACGCTGCACCAGACCGCCCCGAGAGACCTCGCCCGGCTGGCGCTGCTCGCCGAGCCCGGGAGGCTCTACGCGCTCGTCGACGCGGCGGTCGATCCGGAGCTGCTCGACGTGCTCGACGCCTCGGGTGAGGCGTACTGCGCGCTCGACGAGACGCGGGAGCGAGACGACCTCGGCGCCACCGCCCCGGTGCTCGTCGAGATCACCCCCGGGGCAGCCACCCTGGCGACGCTGCTCGAGGAGGCCTGGGCCGTCGGCGCCGCGGTCTTCCTGTCGAGCGAGGAGAGCTTCCGAGCGGTGTACCGGCACGTCCTCGCCCGCGCGGGCGTCGACCCCGCCGCCGCCGCGATTCCGTTCTGGAACCCCGTCGCCCTCCGCGCGCTGATGGACTCCCCCGACCTGGACGCGCAGCGAGCGCTCTTCGGTCCGGTGAGGGCGTTCATGGTGGAGGCGACGGACCCGGACACGCTGCTGCGCTACGAGCTCACCGACCGCGGGGTCGAGCGCGCCGCGTATCCCCTGCGCTGACCGCTACGAGGTCGCCGGGAGCACCCGAGCGCCCACGTCTTCGATGACCCGGGCGATGCCCGGAGCGCCCCAGGCGACGAGGTGATCCCTCGCGCCGTCGGCCCCGTGGCGGTCGGCGTAGCGCCGCAGCCCCTGCGACGCGGCCTCCTTCGCGACGGAGAGCAGGGCGCCCTTCACCCCCGCGGGCTCGCGCTGCTGGAGCGCCGCCCAGAAGGGATCCCGGTCCGCCGCCCGGTCGAGCGCCATGGCGTGCAGGATGCCCGAGGTCGCGGCCTCGGTGACCATGCCCTGCGCCTGCTGGGCGAGGCCCCGCAGCGCGCGGTCGGCCATCGACTCGGGCGCTCCCGGGGCGGGCGCCGCCGGGCGAATGGCCGCGAAGAGCTGCTCGACCGCGCCGTCGACGAGCCCGCCGACGCTCTGCTGCGCGAGGGCCGCCCAGGAGGGCATCGCGCCCGATCGCAGCGCCTGGAGCCAGGCGCCCATCCCCTCGGTGGCCGCCGCGGTGACGCGCTCCCGCAGGCGCTGGGGCACCGAGGCGCGCTCCATCGACGCGTCGACGGCGGAGGCCGAGAAGCGCACCAGCGCGGGGGCGTCGAGCGCGACCAGCGAGCGCCGCAGGCTCCCTCCGGGCTCCCCCTGGAGGCCGACGGCGCGCACCGCACCGGGGAGCCGGGAGCCCGGCGCGTCTCGGTCGCCGTCCTCGCAGTTGATGCGGGTGATGCCGCCGTAGACGTTGACCAGCTCTCCGCCCAGCACGTGCACCGTGCGCGAGGAGAGCGTCGCCCGGTCGGGGAGCAGCACGAGGCTGGTGTCGCCCACCACCAGCGCGATGCTCTCCTGGGCGTGCAGCACGTAGCTCGCGTCGATGTGCACCGCGGCGCCGCTCGCGCCGTGCACCGCCAGCGCGTGGTTGCCGCCCACCTCCAGGGCGTCGTTGTGCTCGACGCTGGCCACCCGGTCCTTGAGCACGGTGACGTGCTCGCGGCCCTCGACGGTCTTCACCCGGTCGTGGCCCACGAAGAGCGTCTGGTCGTGCCGCACCACGGTCTCCTGGTCGCGCTGCGCGTGCACGAAGATCCGCTCGGCGCCCTTGAGGTCGTCCAAGCGCAGCTCGTTGAACCCGGCGCCCCCGGGCGACGAGCTCGTCTTGAGGGTGCTCACGGTCTTCTCCGCCGGGAGCGTCACCGGGGGTCGGCTCTCGCCGTTGTAGACGCAGCCCGTCACCAGCGGACGGTCGGGGTCGCCCTCGAGGAAGTGCACCACCACCTCCATCCCCACGCGGGGGATGAACAGCGCTCCCCACCCGGCGCCCGCCCACGACTGCGCCACGCGCACCCAGCACGAGCTGTCGCGACCGCGCTGCGTCGGCGTACGGAGCTCGGGGCGCTCCCAGTGGAAGCGCACCAGCACCCGGCCGTGCACGTCCGTGGCGATCTCCTCGTCGGCGCCTGCCGGGGCGGTCACGAAGCCGGTCTGCGGCCCCGACACCGAGGGCCTCGGCGTGACCCTCGCAGGGCGGAAGGGGACCGCCACCGGGACGCAGGTGAAGCGGTTCTCGTAGCGGTCTCGCGGGGCGTCCGCCTCGGACGGGGCGCGGCCCACGATGTCGAGGAGGCGCTCGCTCCGGCGGAGGTCGTCGGAGATGTCCGACCAGGCGACGGCCTCGTGCTCGACCGCGGTCACGAGGTAGCGGCCGTCGAGCTCGGCGCGCACGTGGCCGCCCAGCGTGAAGGTGCGCCCCGGGGCGAAGCCCGTGCAGTCGCCGCGACCCTGCGCGACGGCGGCGAGGCAGGCGACCTCCTGGTGGCGCACCCGGGCCGCCCGGGCGCCGTGGTGCGGGCCGTAGGCCGTCCCGTCGTAGGCGCCGAGGGTGAAGGCCGCGGGGTGCTCGTAGACCCGGGAAGGCCCGGCGGAGGCGGCGGAGCGAGGGGTCATGTCGAGCACCGCGCGCGGGTGCGTGAAGTCGAAGTCGCGCAGGGTGACCGAGGAGGACACCGCGTCCCGGCGCCAGTCGAAGGTGCGCACCGACTCGGCCGCAGCGGTGGCGAGGCCGCCGTCCATCACCCGCAGCTCGGACCCGTCGAGCGTGGGCGCCTCGTCCCACGACGGAGGATCGTCGGCGAGCACCAGAGACTCTCCGCCCCGCTGCCGAACGAAGCGGAACGCGATGCCCTCGTCCTCCAGCAGCCGCATCACGAAGTCGAGGTCGGTCTCGCGGTACTGCACGCAGAACTCCCTCGGCGGCAGCGCCTGGAGGCCCGGCGGAACGACCAGCTCACCCTCTCCCTGGTAGAGCCCCGCGTCGGCCAGCACCTCCTGGACGATGGCGGGGACGTTGATGCCCTGGAAGATCCGCACGTCGCGGCGCAGCGAGAGCAGCCAGAGCGACGGCGCGACGACCACCCGGGCGATGCGGTGGTGGCCGGTGGTGCCGAGGTCCTCGACGCGGCGGACGACGCCGGAGAACTCGCGGCGCAGCGTGGCCCGCTGGAGGCCCACCACCGCCCGCTGCTCGAAGAGCTCGTCGGGCGATGCGCCGAGGTTGCGCGAGGCGATGAGCACGGTCACCGCGTCGAGCTGGGAGAGCCCCTCGCGGGCGTGAAGGTGGAGCACCCGCCAGCCCTCGACGTCCGGCACGTCGAAGCGAAGCGAGACCTCCGGGAGCGGACCATCGGCATGGGTGGCGTTCATGGAGCGGGGCCGCGAATCTACCCGATCGCCGCGGGTCTGCGGATCCCCTGGCGCGGGCGGCTTGCGGTCCACGGCGCGAGCGTGCGACGGTTCGACGCCGTGCCGGAGCAAGCGAGATCGCGGCTGGATTCACGCGGATTGGAGCTGATCTCGCAGCGCTACGAGCTGGTCGCGCACGAGCCCGCCGTGGGCCTCTTCGAGAGCTGGCGGGCCCGCGACCTCGCCGCCAACGCGTGCGAGGTGCGCGTGGAGCGACTGCCCCGGCCGACCGATCCCGCGGCCTTCCTCGGCCTCGTCCGGGCGCTGAGGTCCCTCTCCGACGTCGCGCTCCCTCGGGTGCTCGACGGGGGCATGGCGGGCGATCGGGCCTTCCTCGTGAGCGACCTCGCCGAGGGCCGCGCGCTGTCGCACTGGCTCGCCGGACACCGCACGGCGGGGACGCTCCCCTCCTTCGGCGCCTCGCAGCGGATCTTCGAGAAGCTCGGCGCGGGCGTCCGCTTCCTTCACGAGGCGCGGGGCTTCGAGGCGGGAGCGCACGGCGCCCTCTGCAGCCGCAACGTGCTGGTGCAGCGCGTCGGCTCGGTGCACGCCGTGAAGCTCTCCGGCGCTGGCCTCTCGGCGCTGGCGCTCGGTGACCCCCGCCTCGCGCCCTACCTCGCGCCCGAGCGCCTCGGATCGAAGCCCGTCGTGACGCCCTCGTCGGACGTCTTCGCGCTCGCGGTGATCCTGGTAGAACTGCTCACCGCGCAGGCCACGCCCGACGGGGGCGTCGAGACCTGGGGAGCCGTTGTGCAGACCCCCGGCGCGCAGGTGCTCGATCGGCTCGTGGCGCAGCACCGTGAGGTACCCCCGGCGGTGTGGTCCCTCGTCGCTCGCTCGCTGTCGCCGTCGCCCCGTGAGCGCCCCGCGAGCGTGGCCCTCCTGCTGCGCGCGCTCCGCGAGGCGTGGACCGCCGCGGGTCGATGGGAGTCGATCGCCACCACGGAGCGCGAGCCGCCCGATCCTGCGCCCGAGGCGGTCTCCCGAGAGCTGTCCGCGCTGGCGTTGCGGAGGGGAGCCATCGCCCAGGCTCCTGTCGGCTGGCAGCTCGCCGAGCGGGCGCCGACGGCTCCGAAGCCCGTCGCCGTGGCCATCGCGGAGGCCGAGGAGCGCACCGCCGCCGACGCGCTGCCGCCGCCCGCCTCTCCGGTCGCCCGGCTGGCGCAGGTGCCCCTCCCGCACCACGTCCCCGACCCGACGCAGCTCTTCGCGAACGCCCCGTTTCAAGATCATCAGGGGCAGCCGGTGGACCGCACGACCTTCCTCCGGGTGCTCCCCCGCGGGGACGGTGAGAACTCCGGCGTCATGGAGGCCGCGCTCGAGGACGATGGCTTCAAGACGGCCGAGGTGACTCCCGACGAGGTCCAGCTCGCCCAGCGGAGCCTCGCCGCCGAGGCCGCGACGCCCGCTCCCGTCGAGGAGGCGCCGGCGCGCGCCGACGACTCCACTCGCGCCTATGCGCTGCACGAAGGCTTCACGGCGGCCGCTCCCAGCGGCTTCGCTCCCGCCGCGGGGCGTCCCTCCCGACGAAGGCCGGGCCCCGTCTCCGAGCTGGGTGGCCCCGACTTCGCCAGCGCCCCGGGCTACGTCGCGCCGGCGTCGTTGCCGCCCGCGTATCCGCCACCGATGGCAGCGCTCCCGCCACCGATGGCAGAGATCCCGGTGCGCCCCGCGTCGCGCTCTCGCGTGGTCCTGGCCCTGGGCGCTGCGCTCGTCGCCGCGATCGTGGCCTTCGTCGCGCTGCTCCGCTCGGCGCCGGAGCCCGTCGCGCCGCCTCGGGTTCCTGTCCCTCCGGCGAGCGCGCTCCCATCGCCTCCGCCGCCCGCGCCCCGGGCGGGCCCGCTGCCCTCGCCGCCTCGTCCGGTGCTCGCTCCTCCTCCTCCGGCCCCTCCTCCGCCCCCGGTGGTTCAGGTCCCCGATCGTCGTCGCCCTTCGACGGCGCACGCCTCGGCGAGCTCCGGCATCACGCTGCTCGCGGGGCCGCCCCTCTCCGACTCCGAGCTCTCCCTGGGCCTTCGCCCGCAGCTCTCGGCGATTCGCGCGTGCCTCGACGGCGACCGCGGCGCCGTCACCTTCTCCTTCGACGTCGACTTCCACGGCCGCGTGCGCTCGGTGATGGTCGCCTCTCCGCTGGCGACGAGCCCGGCCGGTCGCTGCGTGGCGCGAGCGGTCGCACACCTCGCCTACCCCAGCGGTCACCCGACGACCCGCGCTCGGCTGTCCGTGTCCCCCTGAGCGGCTGCGCCCGTCGCTCGAAAACGACGCGTCGGCGTTGTGGAGCACCGACGGGTCCGCGCATGCTCCCGCCCATGCTCGACCGCGTCGCCGACGACCTCTGGACCACCGCCCGTCCGCAGCGCTTCTGGGGCCTCGAGACCGGGACGCGCATGACCGTGGCGCGCCTCTCCGACGGGGCGCTCTTCGTCCACTGCCCGGTGGCGCTCGACGAGCCGACGCGGCGGGACATCGACGCGCTCGGGCCCGTTCGGGCCGTGGTCGCGTCGAGCCTGTTTCATCACCTCTACGTGGGCCAGTGGATGGCCGCGTTTCCGAAGGCGTCGTTCTGGGGCTGCCCCGGCCTCGCGAAGAAGCGCCCCGACCTGAAGTGGTCCGGGGTGCTGGGCGACACCCCCCACGACGAGTGGGCGGAGGACATCGACCAGGCCCCGTTCACCTCGCGCTTCGAGCACGAGGTGGTGTTCCATCATCGGAAGTCGAAGACGATGGTGTGCGCCGACGCGCTGATCAACCTGTCGAAGCACCCGTCGCCGGTCACCCGCGCCGCGGCCTTCCTCATGGCCAACACCGGCCCGGGCAAGGGCTACCTGGAGCGCATCGCGGTGCGCGACTACGCCCTCGGCCGCAAGCAGGTCGACCGCATCCTGGAGTGGGACATCGACGGCGTCGTGCTCGCCCACGGGGGGCTCATCGAGCACGGCGGCCGCGAGGCGGTGCGCGAAGCCTACCGCTGGCTCTGACGCGTCAGGCCTTCTTCAAGAACTCCGTCCGCAGCACGAGGCCCTTCACCTTCTCGTGGCGGCCCTCGATCTCGTCCTCGTTGTCGGTCAGGTGGATGCCCTTGATGAGCGTGCCCCGCTTCAGGGTCACGTTGGCGCCCTTCACCTTGAGGTCCTTGATGAGGGTGACGTTGTCACCTTCGTGGAGGGGGGTGCCGTTGCTGTCCTTGACGTCGTCCATGGTGGGTTGACCTTCGTATGGGTGTGGGTGGCTCAGGCCCCTTGCATGGCCTTGAGGACGATCACGCAGAGCACCGCGAGCGCCGCCGCCACCAGCACGCCGAGCTGGAGCAGTCGCATCTGCGGGGCGACGCCGTCGGTGCGCCCGGCGGCCTCGGCGGCGCGCACCCGCGCCCCGAGAACGAAGTGCAGCGCCAGCATCACCAGCGCCAGCGTGAGCTTTCCGTGAAACCACCCGAAGCGGAAGTACGCGCCCTTCGCGACGGCGATCATCGCGAAGCCAGCGACCGTGGCGATGCCCATCCACGGCGAGGCGACGGTGCGGTAGATGCGCCGGGCGAGCGCGGCGAACTTCGCCTGCACCGCGGGCTCTTCGCCCACGCCCGCGGTGATCACCCGGGTGATGCTCACGAGGCTGCCGATCCAGAGGAGGAGGGAGAGGACGTGCGTCGCCAGGAGGATCGTCAGCAGCATGGGTCGGGGGGATAGACGCTCGCGTCCGCGATGACAAGCGCCTGGCGGAATGTGTACGGTGCGTTGGCCCATCGTGAACCGCCGCCGCTTCCTCGCCGCCATGTCCCTCGCCGCCGCCTCGGGCGGGTGCCGCTGGCGCCGTGGCAACGAGGTCACCCTCGGCGCCCTGGTGCCTCGCACCGGCGACCGCGCCGCGTGGGGGGCCGACCTTCTCCGCGGCTACGAGCTCGCGGTGGAGCAGCAGAACCTCCGCGGCGGGCTCAACGGCCGCCGGCTCCGGCTCGTGGCCCTCGACGACGAGAGCCGCGAGGAGCACGTCACCACGCTCACCACGCGCCTCATCGAGCGCGAGGGGGCGCTGGCGGTCTTCGGCGAGCTCTCCTCGGTGGCCAACGAGCGCGGCGCCGCGGCGGCCCAGCGCCGGGGGGCGGTCTTCGTCGCCACCGCGTCCACCGCGAGGGACGTCTCCCGCGCCGGGGACTTCGTCTTCCGCACGGCGCTCACCGACGCCGAGCAGGCGCAGGCCATGGCCCGCTACGCCCGCCAGTCGATGCAGCGCCGCAAGGGCGCCATCGTGTACCGCCGCAGCTCGCTGCTCCACGTGGGGATGGCCGACGCCTTCGCCTCGGGCTTCCGCGCCCACGGCGGCGAGATGGTGCTGCGCGAGTCCTACCAGGACGACGCCGACCTCGTGCGCCTGGTCGCCCGGGTGCGCTCGTCGGGCGCCGACATCGTGTACGCGCCCGCCTCCAGCGAGGACGCGGGCCGCATCGCCGTCGCCCTCAAGCAGGGCCGCGTGGGCGCGCAGATCATGGGCGCCGACGGGTGGGCCTCCCCCGAGGCCCGGCAGTTCGCGCGCGACGCGATGGTGGGCGCGCTCTTCCCCGAGCTCTTCAGCGCCGTGTCCCCGAGGCCCGAGGTGGAGGCCTTCATCGCGGCCTTCGGGGCCCGGCATCGGGCGCACCCCGGGGCCTTCGCCGCCGTGGGCTACGACGCCGTGCGCTGGGTCATCGCGGGCGCGCTGAGGGTCCCGCAGCTCGACGCGCGCTCGCTGCGAGACGCCCTCCTCGGGTCACGCCTCGACGACGCGGTGGCCGGGCCCTTCAGCGTCGACGCGCGCCGCGCGCTCACCCGCGCGATCTGCGTGCAGCGCTACGAGGCCCAGGGCGTCGCCCTCGCCGCCATGATGACGCCGTAGCGAGCGCCGCCAGCGCCGCGATCCAGGCTCCGCCGCCGCGACCGGAGCCCGCCACGCCGCAGCCGCAGCCCTCGTCGGCCTCGCGCAGCGGCTCGTCCCCGGCGTCCGCGCTCACGCCCGCGTCCGCAGCCACCGCGTCGACGCCGATGTCTCCGGGCCGGTCGGTCGCCATCACCGCAACGTCCGTCGCGCCCGTGTCCGGGGCGATGCCGTTGTCGGGCGCGATGCCGTTGTCGGGGCGCACCCCGTTGTCGATGGGGACGCCGTTGTCGCGAGGCGCCGGGACATCCATCGGGGCGACGCCCGCGTCCATCGGGGCGGCGGTGGGGCAGGTTCCGCGGTGCGATCCCGCGGGGCGGCTGATGCTGGCGGTGGGCCTGCCGCAGCTCGCGCAGATCTCTCCCCGCGCGGGGTACGCGAGCGCGACGCCGGCGTAGTGGGCGGCGGAGAGGGGGTAGTGCGCGTAGCCCCAGACGAGCTCTTGATAGGGGTAGTTGCCGCGCACCTGGGCGCTGGCGAGGCCGGGGGTGCGAAACTCCCTCCGGTCGGCCGCGAACATCGGGTTGTTGGGGTTGTTGCGCGTGACGAAGCCGTTGTAGCCCCAGGTGGCGAAGTACCAGTCCTCGACCACCTGCGGGTCGTTGTCCCCGACGCACGGCGAGGCGCGCCACTTGTCCGTGAGGATCGCCGCCCCGACGCTCACGTTGTACGCCGCCGAGGAGGCCACCCGGTTGGCGTCGTAGGCGCTGGTCTCCCCGCGGCGCATCCCGCTGGTCACCTGCGCGATGCCGTAGCCGCAGTCGAAGCTGATCACCGTCTCGTTGGTGGTGCAGAACTGCCGCCACGACGACTCGGTCAGGTAGATCGCCTTCAGCAGCACGCAGGGGAAGGTCACGGCGACGGTGTCTCGCCGCCCCGATCCGCTGCACCAGCCGCCGCCCGCGCCCACGGTGTTGCGGCCCGCGAAGTCCCATCCGAGCGAGCCGTAGGCCATGGGCCCCGCGGCGATGCGGTCGAAGAGCGCGGACATCTCCGTCACCGAGGGGTTGGCTCCGCTCGCGGCAGCGACCCGGCACGAGCGACACGGCGGGCAGGCCGAGCCCCCGGAGCACTGCGCCGAGGCCTCCATGCCCGCCAGCGCGATCGCGACGCCCAGCAGCGCCGCCCTCACCGCGCACCTCCCGCGAAGCCCACGAACTCGATCACCTCGCCGGTCGAGGCGATCGGGTGCGCGAGCCCTCCGCGGCGCTGGGCCACCACCACGGACTCGTCGCGGTCGGTGGTGTGTCGCAGGGCGATCCATCGGCCGTCGTCGGACTCCGAGAGCAGGGCGTCGCTGCCGTCGCCGCGGGGCGCGAACACCGCCGGGGTCGACTGCACCGAGGCGCCGCGGGGGAGCCACCCGAGGCCGTGGTCTGCGGGGAGCGAGAGGCCGATGGTGCCGTCGCGCAGCACCCGGGGCATCAGGTGGTCGCTCGACGATCGCCAGCGGGGGGTGATGGCGGCGGGCGAGGGGTCGTGGGCCCGCAGCGACGCGACCTCGTAGACGGTGGGCGAGAGCGCCCTGGCGAAGACCACCTCGTCGCGCGCGGCGTCGTAGGAGAAGTCCCTGGCGAGGCTCAGGTCGGGGTGCACGAGGGCGACGTCGCCGGTGCGGGCGTCGAGGCGCAGCAGGCTCGAACCGGAGTCTTGAAGGAGGTAGACGAGCACCTCGTCGTCGCGCAGCGCGGCGGCGAGGTAGGCGAGCTGCCCTCGGCCCGACCACACCGGGCGGAGGGATCCGGTGGCGGGGTCGACGGCGTCGAGGCGGAGCGCGTCGCTGCGCTCCATGAGGCGACGATGGGTGAGCTCGGGCGACGGGTCTTCGCCGTCGTGGCCGCGCTGCACCAGCACCGTCCCCCGGGCGGTGACCAGCGGGCGGGAGCTGTCGGCGAGCTCGCCGCAGAGGCGGGTGGTGGCGGCGGTCGCGGGGTCGATGCGGAAGAGGGCGCTGTGGTAGCTGCCGCCCCGAGGGGACTCGCTCTCGGCGGCGACGGCGAGGACCACGGGCTGCGCGGCGGAGGGGCCTCGGAGGAGGGCCGCGTGGCGGGCGGAGGAGGGGAGGTGGGGGAAGCTGCCGAGGACGGTGGCGGGCCCCTGGGCGCCAGGGCGCTCCAGCACGACGGAGGTGCGGGCCGCGTCGGGGGCGCCGCGCAGCAGCACCACCGCGGGGGCGGAGGCGGCGGCGCGAGGTTGCGCGAGGGCGGGCGTCACGCACCCGGCGAGCGCGCCGAGCAGGAGGGCGGAGAGGGCGCGGGCGGGGACTCGCATCGGGCGATCATACCCGCAGCAGGGCTACAGGGCGGCGGTCAGCGCTCGATGCCGGCGGTGTCGAGGATGCGCCCGATGATCCCGAGGACGGCGTCGGGGAACATGGGCTGGGTCTCGACGCAGCGGGCGTTCTCGGTGGCCTGGTCGGGGGTGCGCGCGCCGGGCGTCACGACGCTGACCAGCGCGTTGGCGAGCACGTAGCGCAGGGAGGCCTCGCGCAGCGACCCGACGGGCGGCAGCACCAGGGCCTGGCGCAGGGTGTCGCGCTGCTTCATGCGGTGGTTGAGGTCGCGCGGGGTCCAGCGATAGAGCCGGTGGTCGTCGTCGGAGAAGCGCCGCGCGCCCGACCAGCCATCCGCGAGGAGCCCGTAGGCCAGCGGAGAGCGCACCACGACGCCGGCCCCGGAGGAGCTGATCTCCGAGGACAGCCGGTGCAGCATCGCCGGGACGAAGAGGTTGTAGGGCATCACCACGAGGTCGGGCTTGCGGATCAGGGCCGCCCGTCCGACGTCCTCCGAGCCGACGCTCATGCCGATGAGCCGCACCTTGCCCGCCGTCTTCAGGTCGCGCAGGGCGGTCCACGCCTCCCCTCGCGCCAGGGTCTTGAGCGAGGGGTTGTGCAGCACCATCGCGTCGAGGGCCTCGACCCCCATGCGCTTCAGCGCCCGCTCGCAGGCCTCGGTGAGGTACGCGGCGGAGAAGTCCTTGCGCGGCACCGGCTGCGTCGGGTCGCGGTTGACGCCGACCCGCACCGACGCGAAGACCTTGTCGGGGCCGACGTCGCGCTTGAGGTCGCCGATCCACTCGAGCATCTCGCCCTCGCGGTAGCAGTCGGCGGTCTCGATGAACGACCCGCCGGCGTCGATGGCGGCGCGCAGCGTGGCGCGCGAGGTGAGCTCCAGCGAGGGGCCGTAGCCCTCGCCCGAGATGCCCCAGGTGCCGAGGCCGACCTCGCCGACAGAGATGCCGCTGCGGCCAAGGGTCCGGGTTCGCATCGTGCGCGAAGGGGTACCTCCCGCGGGCCCTCCGGGTCAACGCGCCGAAGGGGGACCCGCCTGCTGGCAGCGCAGGTTGCCGTTGAGACCCACCCCTTTCAAGGTCTCATGGGACACCTTGGACCACTCCGGCCTGGGGTACGGCGTGGGGCCTCTGCGTCGTCGTGCAGCGCCTGACCCCAGGCAACATCAGGTGGTCACCTTCGCGCGACGCGAAGGTTGCAAGGGAAAGGCGCGCGACAGCGTCCACCAGCCCACACCGCACGCCGATGCGAGCCTCTTCAACGAACGCGAGCGCACCTGAGGTTCCCGACGCGGAGGGTTGCACCCACGGGGACGACGGTCACGTCGCCCACACACCCCATGCCGACCCTCCCATGCAACCTTCGCGTCGCGCGAAGGTGACCACCTGATGTTGCCTGGGGTCAGGCGCTGCACGACGATGCAGAGGCCCCACGCCGTACCCCAGGCATGAGTGGTCCAAGGTGTCCTATGAGACCTTGAAAGGGTTGCCGTTGAGACCGGCGCAGGAGCGCGAGCAGCACTGCGAGGCCACCGAGCACGATCCACCGATGGGCTGGCAGCTGGAGCAGGCGCACGCGCGCAGTTCGTCGCCCCGTCGAGCGCCCCACCGCCGGGCTGAGCCGCGATCAGCGAGCGCCGCGAGCCGCCCTCAGCCGATCCTTCACGGCGCGTCCGCGCGCCGACAGCATCGGCTTGAGCCACCGACGCAGGCCCGGCAGCAGGTAGCCGAGCGTCGCCAGCCGTCCGCCCGCTTCGGGAAACTGTCTCTCCGCCCGCCCGTCTTCGGCGCAGTCGAGGATCATCCGCGCGACGTCGTCGGCCGTGCACATCGCCTGGCTGAAGACGATGTCCTCGACGCGGTCGATCTCCTCCATGATGAAGCCCGTGTCGACGGGGCCCGGGCTCACGAGCGACACGCGCACGCCGCGGTCGGCGACCTCCTGCGCCACGGCCAGGCTGAACGCGCGCAGCCCGAACTTCGTCGCCGAGTACGTCGCCGCGCCGTCGAGCGGGACCTTCCCCGCCAGGCTCGCCACGTTCACCACGAAGCCCCGCCGCGCGAGCAGGTGCGGCAGCGCGAGGCGGGTGAGCACCACCGGCGCGCGAAGGTTCACGTCGACCATGTCGCCGAGCGCCTGGGCCTCGTTCTTCTCCAGCGGCCCCCGGTGGTGCAGCCCCGCGTTGTTCACCACGCCGTCGAGCGCGCCGAAGCGTTCGATGCACTCGTCGACCATGCGACGGAGCGCCCCCGTGTCGGCCACGTCGGCGGCGATGCAGTGAGCGCACGAGAGGCCCTCCGCCGCCGCTCGGAGCGGCTCGATGCGGCGGGCCACCATCACCACGTTGGCGCCCTCGGCGTGAAAGGCCTGCGCCGCCGCGCGCCCCACGCCGAGCGAGGCGCCGGTGATCAGGACGGTCTGTGAGGTGAATCGCGAGGTCATGGCAGCGCCGGGTGGGCCCGCACCGCGCGGTCCCAGCCGCCTGAGTACACGATCGCCGCCCTCGATGCGTGCTGCGGTCTGGAGCGCAGGCGCCGGAATGAGGGCCATCGACCCGATCACCGGACCGGTGAACGCGATCACCGGGCCGGTGATCGGCGCGGCGGTGGCGCGAGCGTCGCCCAGAGCGCCAGCGGCATGCGGACGGCGACCTCGGCGCCGTGTGACTTGCGGGTCGCCTTGAGCTCGACCGAGACGGCGGCCGCGAGGTCCTTTCGCTGCCAGCGCTTCGTGACCTTCGCGAAGAGCGTGCGCTCCGAGGCGGAGGCGGTGAAGCCGCGCGCGGGCTGCTGCGCGGTCGCGCCCGCGAGGCGAAACTCCTTGGCGGCGGCCCACACCGACTCGGTGCTGGCGTCGGCGACGACGAGCCTTCGCCCCGAGGGCAGGCGCAGCGTCGCAGTGAGGATCTCGTCGACCGAGTCGTCCGCGGGCGTCGCGTCGACGAGGGCGATCATCGCGCTGGCGCGGTCGCGACCGAGGAGCTGCACGGTGGCGCGGGTCAATCGCGTCACGAGGGTGACGAGCTGCGCGGCCTTGGTGACGGACATGTCGAGGTCCCTCGCGCAGACCTCCGCGAAGTCGGCGCGGCCGAGGGCCTGGGCGACGCCCTTCTTCTTCAGCGCCTTCACCGCCAGGCCCATGGAGTAGTAGTCGCCGTCGATCGACGACCGGCACGCCTTCACCTCCGCGATGGCGGCGCGGCCCTCGGCCGCGAGGCGCTTGAGGTGGGCCGCGCTGGAGGCGTCGGCGTTCTTCCGGAGGGCGGCGGGGAGGGGAGAGGTGGCGGGGGTGCGACGGACCATCGCGCCAGCGTACCGCGGCGGCGTGAGAGACGGGGAGTGCGGGGTGCTGGCGTGCGGCGACGGGAGGCCTGTCGGGTGCGAGCGTCACCCGGGCACGCAGGCGCATGCGCGGCCCGGACGGCTGCCGTCGCCCCTCCGCCTCGGAGCCCGTTGGTGCGCCACCAGGGAGTGTTCGCGCCGAACTCGCCCTGGCGGGTCGCGCTGGTTCCGCTGTCGGCTGTGCAGCAAGGACGCCCTTGCGTGACGGTGCCAGCGCCGCCGACGACGACGCGGCCGGGCGAAGCGAAGGCCGGGACGCCCGGGGGAGAGCCGACGGACGGCGACGGCGGACAGGGCAGAGGGATGAAGGGGAGCGCACGCATCGAGTGGGCGCGCCTGTTGTGGCGTGTGTGGGGGGTCGACGCGCTTGAGTGTCCCGGGTGCGGCGGGCGGATGAGGATGATCGCGGCGATCACCGAGCGCGTTGGCATCGTGCGCATCCTCGATCACCTCAACGTCTCGACCGAGGTGCCGCGGATGAGGCGCTCGCGCGATGGGCCGTAGCCGGGCTCGTCGTGGAGTCGCCGTGAGCCGTTGACCGTCACGAGCGGGACGATGAAGGCCGCGGTGCGCGCGTCGGGGACCGCCCGCAGCAGCGTGGGGCGTTGGATTGGGCCAGCGAGCTCTCCAGCGGGCGAGGGCTGAGCTCCCCAACGCACGTCGCCTGCCCGGGAACTTCGCAGTCTGGGCGTTCTGGTAACTGGAGGGGAGCCGTGCCAGCGAAGGTTGCCGCGTTGCTTTCCCTATCGGCTCGCAATCTCGATGACCTCAATGCCCAGTTGGCGTCGTGGATCGAGCGCGTCGCCGACGCCCGCAAGGTCCCCGGCGACCCGACGGGGACGCTGGTGCGCGACGCCCGTGAGGCGGAGCAGGAGCGCCTGCTGAGGCTGCCCGCGCACCCCTTCCCGACGGACGCCGTGATGGCCCTCGCGTCGGGCAAGACGTCGTACCTGCGCTTCGACCGCAACGACTACTCCATCCCGCACGTGCTGGTGCAGAAGCCCCTCACGCTCGCGGCCTCGGCGACGGTCGTGCGGGTGCTCGACGGCGCCGTCGAGGTCGCTCGCCACGCGCGCTCCTTCGACGCCGGGAGGTGCGTCGAGGACCCCGAGCACCTGCGCGTGCTCGCCACCGCCAAGCGCGCCGCCCACGAGCTGCGCGGGCGCGACCGGCTGCGCGCGGCGTGCCCCGCGGCGGAGAGCTTCTTCGAGACGCTCGCGCAGCGCGGGCAGGCGCTCGCCCGGCCGGCGGTGCGCCTCGGGCAGCTGCTCGACCACTACGGCGCCGCCGCGCTCGAAGGGGCGCTCTCCGAGGTGATGGCCCGCGGCTCGGTGTCGGTCGAGAGCGTCGAGCACGTGCTCACGCAGCGCGCCCGTGAGGCCGACGCGGTGCCGCGGACGGTGATCCCGTTGCCCGACCGGCCCGGGGTGCGAGGGCTGTCGGTGACGCCGCACGCGCTCGCGCCCTACGACCAGCTCGCGCACCGCGGCGAGGCGCGCCACGACGACGAGGAGCCCGGCGATGAGTGACCTCGCCAAGGACCTGAAGAGCCTCGGTCTCCACTACGTCGCGTCGCACGTGAGCGACGTGATCGACCTCGCGACGCGCCAGCGCCTGACGCCCGCGCAGGTGATCGAGCACGTGCTCTCGACGGAGCTGAAGGACCGCGCGCGTCGCAGCCTGGAGCGGCGCACGGTGCGAGCGCAGCTCGGACGCTTCAAGCCCATCAGCGACTTCGACTGGAACTGGCCTCGCGCGATCGATCGCGAGCTCGTCGAGGCGGCGCTGCGGCTGGAGTTTCTGACGGCGCCGGAGCCGCGCAACATCGTGCTCGTGGCGCCGCAGGGCCTGGGCAAGACGATGGTGGCGCAGAACATCGCGCACCAGGCGATCCTCGCGGGGCACTCGGTGCTCTTCACCACGGCGGCGAAGATGCTGGTGGACCTCGGGAGCGTGCAGGGGACGCCGCATCTCTTCCAGCAACGGCTGCGCAAGTACACCCGCGTGACGCTGCTCGCGATCGACGAGGTCGGGTACCTGTCCTACGACGCGAAGGCGGCGGACCTGCTCTTCCAGATTGTCAGTGAGCGGCACGAGAAGCGGCCGCTCGTGTTGACGACCAATCTCGCGTTTTCGGACTGGCCCACCATCTTTCCCAACGCGTCCTGCACCGTGGCGCTGATCGACCGCGTGCTCCACCACGCCGACGTCCTCGCCATCGAGGGCGAGAGCTACCGACGACGCGAGGCCGAGGCGCGCAAGAACACCCGCCGGAAGAAGACCGCGGGCTGACCCCGGAACGGGGTCCGCCGACGGCGCGGCGGCGGGTCAGGGGGTCCGCCGCCCGCCGTCGGGACCCAGCAGAAATCTCCGCTTCGTCGTGGTCGCTAACACTCCAGCGTCAGCGACGCCGCCGCGCGTCGCCCGCAGCGCGGCGCAGGAAGGGCTGGGACGAGCGTCAGCGGGTGGGCGTTGGTCATCGTGGGAGCGGTCATCGCGGGACACGTCCAGAGGGCGGGAGCTCCATGGGTGGCCATCCACAGCCCTCGAAGCGAGCCCCCGCCGGGCAAACCCGCCGACGTTCACCACCGTACGACCACGGTCGTCCGTCGAGCACCTTCATCGCGGCGTCGCCGGGCTCGCGCGAGGGCGGGCCCGCGCTGCGGCCCCGCATCAGCAAAGGTGGGGAAGAGCCACGGAGTGGGCGCCGCGAAAGCTTCACTCGGCCGAACGCACGCTCCGAAGCGGTCGGAGTGCATGTCAAAGCATTGACTAGCGGCCTCGAATATGACGCTTGACCGTTTGATCCCCCTCAGGCTAGTCATTGCTGAGCTAGCATCGCCAACTCATCGGCGACTGCAATCAAGGAGAAGTATAGAATGATTTGGGGGGCATCTCTGGGAAGTTCCTGCAGAAAGGCAGGATCCTACTTAATTGTCATGTTTGGTGCGGGCATGATGGTCAGTTGTGCTCAAGCTCCAGCGGAGCCCGAAGCAACTGCAACCGTGACGACACTGACCCAATCCGTCGTGGTTCTCGCCGATGCAGCCGTGGCCTCGTCCACGGATGCAGCCGTGGCCCCGTCCGCCGATGCAACCTCGTCTGGAGTTACCTGTGGCGTGTTCCCGCCCGGCGAGAGGATGTCAGACCATCCCGGATTCGTCTACGCGATGGGGTGGGCTATCACCCTGATCGAGCCGACCGAAGCTCCGCGAGTCTTCCGCGAGCGCCTCCGTCAGAACGACGCGGCAGACGTGACTGGGGCCAGTTTTCAGGCCCGAGTGGTTTCCTGGGTGGCAAAGCCAAACGTGTCGCTTCCAGGGACGATCGAAGTTCATCAGTGGGACGCGATCGCCTATCGCGACAGGCAAGAGGTGATGGAACCCTTGAATGGTAGCCGTGGAAGGGCCGTCCCTCGGCCGGGGGCGCGGTTCCTCGCCCTGATCCTTCCTGATGGCGTACTGGAGCACGGCTGGCGAATGGTACAGTCATGGGAAGTTCGGGCCGACGGCACACTGCGCGGCCCTGGTTTGGGTCTGCAGGACGGCGCGAACATCGAGAGCGCGATGACGACCTTCCGCCACACACTTTCGCGCCCCATCACTGTTGATGGCGGAACTTCCATGGCCGACTCAGGGGTGGGGGTAGGACAGTGAGGTCGGTTCTATCACGGTTCTTGCTCGCGTTTTGCGTAGTCCTGGCGGTGCCAGGGCTCGCGCAGGCGTTCATCTGGCGCGTCGCGTACAGCGATGCGGGACGGCCGAGCGTCCTGCCAAAAACCTTCGTGATCCGCGCCATTCAGCAGGTGCTGAGGGAGTGGGATCAGCACTCCCGTGGGCGGGTCATCACTCAATACATTGGAGAACCAGATCCTGTTCCGTCCTTCCCTCCGAGCGACATGCTCATCATTAGTTGGGCGGCTCTAGGGATCGGCGATGAATCGATAACCTGCGGGCGCACCTGCCGCCATTCGGAGTTGGGGACATGCCTCAGTGGCACTCATCGTGGCTACATTGAACTCAACTCTTCTCTAGTGACGTTTAACGGCGGTTTGAATCCACGATGGACGCCGGACGGCACGCCATGGCGTTGCGAAGACATGCAGTCCGTACTGATGCACGAGTTTGCCCACAACTTTGAGGATCAAGGCAATCACCTCCCGGACAGCGTTCTCTCGTACTCAACGACAGACGTCGCCAGTCGCCACCTATGGCAGTACGATATGGGCGGTGCCATTCCGTTTCCTGCGCACGCCTTCGCCGTACGGTTTCAGACGATCAGCCCTACTACCCGAGGCATTATCGGCACGGTCGACGTCTCCCCTGTGTACAATCCTCACACTCCCATCTCAATCGCTACGGCCGGTGGCGATGGTGGCAGAAACTTTGCCATGGCTTGGTCAGGCACAGACTCCGGGACCTTGGGCAACCCTGAGGCACTGATCGTGGCACGAGGGGATGCTTCAACGTGGGACGTTCGACCTTACCATGCCGTCACGTTGAGCGGAACAACCTTGGGTGAGAGGCGGACCCCCAGGCGGCCTTGCGTCGTGGTTTCGAACCGTGGACTCGACTACTATGTGGTCTGGGCGTCGTCCACCCAGGTACCTGATGCCAACGTACCTAGTAACCCAATCAATACTTTCTCGGGCTCCCGGCAGGTGTTTGCGATGGAGTCTCACGACGCCGGAGAGACGTTCTCCAACCCGGAAGCCATCACGGGCGCCTTCACGCGCCAGGGAATCTCCTGTTCGTTGGACCAGTTGCAGGGCCGCGTCGTCGTCGCCTATGCAGGTTCTGGCGAGGAGCAGATCTGGATCACCCATCGTCCTTCGCAGTCTACGGGAGCGGGTCTCTGGAGCGCTCCGGCTCCCATCGCCGCCCTGCCCTTCCAAGTCACGCCGACGACGCGTGACATGCCCGTCATCGCGTTCGATTTCTTTGATGGCGCTGTTGGAGGCCGGCTGATGTGGTTCGAGAACACTACCATGACCCACCGCGTCGCCTCTGTGGGGTTGAGCGGCTCCACGTACCAGCTCTTTTCAACGCCGGTTGATCGGGTAGAGCCCACCGGCTGGACTTCACCCTACAACACCTACGAGTTCCTGCGGTCAGACCCCATCATCAACTTCGAGGGCGAGGTGGTGTTCTTTGGTGCGACAAGCATCTTCAACACCATGCGCGCATTCCGTCAGTGGGACCTGCCCACCGGCGTTACGACGTCGAACAGCATCAACGAGTGGACGTTCGGCGGGGGGGTCCCAATCGCGTGGGCGACCGGTGCTGCTTCGAATCGCTCGCTATTGGCGTACGGAACGGCTAACATGATGCTTCTCAACCCGAACTGAGGTTTGCAATGCGAAATCTCTTCAGTACGCTGGGATTCGTCTTCGCCCTGGGTCTTGCAGGGTGTGGAGAGAGTTCCCCCTCCGCCAGCACCTCCCCAACGCATATTGCCTCCCGATCTGCCGCTCTGGAGGGAGGAAGGGCTGTTGTCCACCTCCGGCTGACGAGTCAGATCGAGGAGGGATCCTATATGGCTAATGGGTACCTCTTTCGGTATGTCGCATGGGACGCTGAGATCGTCCAGCAGCTCGTGCCGGCGACGACCGGGCCGATGCCAACGTCGCTTCGATTCCTTCAAGAGGTGCGGTTCGAGAATGAGGCTGGAGACGGCGTTGACTGGCATTGGGGATCGGGTGAACTCTTTCGGCCCGCTGTTCAGGCGGGCCGCGAGTTCCTTGTTCTCTGCGGGGGTTGTCCTACTGGCACCCTTCGGCATGGCTGCCGCTCCGGCGTCTACTCGATCAATGGCACGACGCACACGCTCGCCGAGCGTGCTCTTGAGTTCCCCGCGGGGACCCCGATCGCGACGGTCATGAATTCATCGACGATCGAAGCACGCCTCCTCAACTCCGTGGATGGCGGGGTGAGTGCAGCGCCCGACGCAGGAAGCGGCTCAGACTGACGACCCGGCCAAATCGCTCTTGAAACTTGTCGCTGAACCGCGTGTTCGCTGAGCATGACGAACACCGGGTCCAGTGCTACAGGAGCCCTGCGGCGGCGTTGTCGCGCCAGGCATCGGCGGTACGGACGTAGCGGTCGACCATCGTCCGCGACTTCCAGCGCCCCTGGGCCATGATCGCGCGGTCGCTGCGCCCTGCCAGCGCAGCGCTGGTCGCGAGCCCCGCGCGCAGCGAGTGCCCCGACACCAGCGCGGGCGCGAGGCCCGCACGCGCCGCCACCTCCTTGAGGGTCCGGGCGACGTCCCGGCCATCGAGGCGGTCCCCCACTCGTCCGTGACGATCCACCGATCGGAAGAGCGCACCCTCCGACACCCCCGATGCCGCGCGCCACGCCTCGAGGGCGCGCACCGGGCAGACCTGGGGTTGAGAGCCGTAGGGGATGGCCACCTCGGCGCCCTCGCCCAGTTGGTCGGTCTTCGACCGCCGCACCCGCACGACGATGCCTCGCGAGAGGTCGATGGTCAGGTCCGCGACGTCGAGGGCGACGAGTTCGGACCGGCGGAACGCCCCGCCGAAGCCCAGAAGGAGCAGGGCGCGGTCCCGCACCGCCTTTAGTGCCTCTGGCGGGAGGGCCGCGACGATCGCCCGGATCGCGTCGCCGGTCAGCGGGACGGCGCACCGCTGCGCGGCCCCATGGGTGCGGCGGATGCCCTCCCAGACGGTGCGCACCTCTGGGTTGGCGGCGGGGTCGGCGAGCCCGGCGTCGAAGTGGGCCGCGCGGATGGCCGAAAGGGCCAGGCCCAGCGAGGCGACCTTTCGGCCCGCCTGCGCGCGGGCGGTCAGGAACAGGGCGAGCGTAGCCGGTGCGGTAGGGAGAGCCTCCCTCTCGAACCCCAAGCACCAGGCGGCGAAGATCCTCCACTGGGTTCGGTAGGCGCGGCGGGTGTTGGGCGCCAGTGAGCTCTCCAGCGGGCGAGGGCTGAGCTCCCCAACGCACGTCGCCTGCCCGGGAACTTCGCAGTCTGGGCGTTCTGGTAACTGGAGGGGAGCCGTGCCAGCGAAGGTTGCCGCGTTGCTTTCCCTATCGGCTCAACCCGCGGGCGACCAGAGCCGCGACAGGTCGAGCTCGATCGCGTCGAAGGGCTCCACGCGCACCCTGACGTCGCCCTCGTAGGTCTCGACCTCCAGCCAGCGCCCCTCGACGAGGCGATAGACCTCCAGCGCGCGCAGGTCGACGTTGAGGAGCCAGTACCAGCGGACGCCCTCGCGTCGGTAGATGCGGCGCTTCTTCCCGCGGTCGATGCCCTCCGTGCTCGGCGAGATCACCTCGCAGACCCAGTCCGGCGCCAGCGTGATCGTCGCCTCCCGCGGGAGCGACGGCATGCGCGCCACCGTCCACCCGGCGACGTCCGGGATCACGACGTCGGGGCGCGGTCCGAGGTGCAGCTCGGGCTCCGGCAGGATCACCCACCCGCCGGGCTCGCCCTCGTCCGGGTCGTCGAAGGCGCGCAGGCGGGAGGAGAGGCGGACGCTCCCGCGCGCGTGGGCGGGGCGGGGCCGCGGCATCGAGTGGAGCTCGCCGTCGAGGATCTCCGTGACGCGATCCTCGGGCGCCCGGAGGTACGCCTCCCAGACGGCAGGGTCGACGCGGGGATCGTTCGCGCGCAGGGGATCGGCGGCCATCACCGTGGAGCGTACCTCACGGCGCGGCGAAACCACACGCCACCGATCGCATCGCTGGTGCTCAAGGTCGCCCGTCTTGCACTCGCACGGGGGATGACCGCCGCGCGGGCGACCACCTGCCCGACGCGGGGACGGGTTCCGCAGAGGGGCCGCGGTACAGTCCGCGGGTGCCGCACCGCCGGACAGGCCTCGCGATCGCGCTGCTCGCTGCTTGCGCCCCGCCGCCGCGCGCCGCGCTGCAAAACCCTTCGCACCCACCGCCGCTCCCCGCGCCGGCTCCCCCCGTGTCCGTCGCCGCCGCGCCGTCCGCGGCCTGCGTCTTCGACGAGGCCGACGTGGCCCTCGCGCGGCCGCTCACCCTCCTGCACGAGCTCCCCCCGTCGGGCGCGTCGGCGGAGTACCCCTTCGCGGAGGTGCTGCGGGCTCGCCGGCTCCGCGCCGAGGTGCCCGTCGGCGAGGCAGCGACGGCGCCGGTGCGCGTGGTCGTCGAGACCTCGATGGTGGCCCTCGACGGCGTCGCGCACGCCGACGCGCTGCCGCTGTATCCTGCGAGGGCGACGACCTTCGGCGGGCTCGTCGTGCCGCTCGCACACCACCCCCTCCGCTGGACCTCCGCGGCCTTAGGGTCGCTCACGCTGTCGCTCTCCCCGATGCGCCGCGCGACGCTGCGTGCGCCCCCCGAGCCGCGGCCCTGCGACGCGCTGCGCCTGCGCCCGGCGGCCCCCTTCGAGCCCGACGGGCTCCCGCCGCCCGCGGCGCGTCGGCGCCTCGCCCTCGGCCCCGGCGTGTGGAACCTCTACCCCGCGCCCGACGCCCGCGGAGGCCCGAGCGCCGCCATCGACCTGCCGCCCGGCGAGGCCGTGTGGCTACTCGAGGAGGGCCCCGCGCGCTGGGCCCGCGTCCTATGGACCACCGACACCGCGGCCGTCGTCGGCTGGGTCGACCGCCGCACCCACGTGCGCCCTGCGCTCGGCCACGGCGGCGGCACCGGCTCCGGGGTCGCCCGTCCGCCGTCGTGCCTGCGCACGACGACCTGCACCGCGGAACTCCCGCTGCTCGCCGTCGACCGCGGCGAGCCGCGCCTCGTGGGGCGCCTGCTGCGCGGGGCGGTGGTGCGCGTGGGGGTCTCCGACGGCGACCGCACGCCCGTGCGAGTGTGCGACCCCGACGTCGAGTGGGCCGACGGGGTGGTGATCTTCGTGCCGAGCGACCGCGTGGGCGGCTGCGACTGACGATCGACGGTCGGCGGGCTCCGACGGGCTGGGCGCGGTCGCCAGCGAGCTCTCCAGCGGGCGTGGGCTGAGCTCCCCAACGCACGTCGCCTGCCCGGGAACTTCGCAGTCTGGGCGTTGTGGTAGCTGGAGGGGAGCCGTGCCAGCGAAGGTGCCGCGTTGCCTTCCCTATCGGCCGGGCTGCCCTCGATGCGTGGCGGAGCGGCGGGCGGGGTGGGTGCGAGTGGCGACAAACCTCTCCCTTGTCGCGGTGCTCGGGCTTCTCATCCTCGCGTGCTGCTGCGCGTGCGGTTCGCTCGGGCTGCCCGATATTCCGGCACAGATGTCCCCTCAGGAGTTCGCCGTCATCGAAGCGGACCGAGCGAAGGATCCATGGCGGCTTGTGCTCGTTGCCTGGGTCCTGGCGTATCTGACGGCGGGCCTCTGCCTCGGCTCGCGCCACCTCACGCGCGACGCCGCGGCCGACGCCGTCGTCGACGTGTCCCTCGACGCGCCGGGCGAGGCGCGGGTCGACGCCCCCGGGCCCGGCGCCCGCGGGCGCGTGGGGCCCGCCGGCGGCACCTTCGGCGGCGGCGGGGTGTCGGTGGTGGTGCCGCCCGGCGCGCTCGACCGCGAGGTGGATCTGGAGATCGCGACCACGGTGCTACCAATCCCGGCGGGCTACCGGGGCTATTCGGCGGTGTACCGCGCCCGGCCCGAGGGGCTGACCTTCGCCCGGCCGCTGGTCGTCACGGTCGAGTTCGCGGGCGACGCGGCGCGCGCGCAACTGCACTGGTCGCGCGCGGCGGGCGGCGGGTACGAGTCGCTCGGCGGCACCGTCACGGGCAACCTGATCACGGCCGCGGTGCAGCACTTCAGCACCGGCTTCGTCGGAGCGGAGGAGCGCGACGGTGGCGCGCCCGATGGGGCGCTCTCGCCCGACGTCCCGGCAGCTCTCGACGCGCGCCCCGAGCCCTCCGACGCCCTGACCGACGTCCCGACGTCCCTCGACGCGTCCGCGCCCGACGCGGGCGGGCTGCCGGACGCGCCGACGGCGGCCCTGCCCGCCCCGCGGCCCCTCGCCCCGCTGCCGATGGCGGGCGTGACCACGTGGCGGCCGACCCTCCGCTGGGCGCTCGCGCCGGGCGCCGACGGCGCGCGCGTGCAGATCTGCCGCGACCGGGCCTGCGCGACCGTGGAGCGCACCTTCGACGCCGCCGGGGACCGCGCGGCGCCCCCGGCCGACCTCACGCCCGGCGTCCACTTCTGGCGCCTGCGGGCGCGCGCCGGGGCCGCGCTCGGCGTCGCGTCGTCGCCCGTGTGGTCCTTCGTGGTGGGTCGCCGCTCCACGCCGGTGGACTCGGCGCGCGGCGCCACGCCCGACTTCGACGGCGACGGGCGCGCCGACCTCGTGGTCGGCGCCGAGCGGTACGCGGAGGGGACCGGGCGGGTGTACGTCTACCCCGGCCGGGCGGGCGGGGTCGGGCCCCACACCCGACTCACCGGCCCCGACGGGATCTCGCGCGGCTTCGGCGCGGTGCTCGTCACCCCGGGCGACGTCAACGGCGACGGCTACGGCGACCTCGTCGTCGGCATGCGCAACAACCGCGGGACGCCGGTGCGGCTTCACGTCTACCACGGCGGACCGGCGGGCCTGCCGACGGAACCCACCGCGAGCATCGACGGCGTGGGCGGCGCGGCGTCCGCGGCGTCCGCGGCCGGCGACGTCAACGGCGACGGCTACGCCGACCTCGTCGTGGGGCCGGTGGGCCTCTCCGTACGTCTCTACTTCGGGAGCGCCACCGGCCTGCCCGCCACGCCCTCGCAGACCCTCGCCTTGCCGGACAGCACCAACCTGTTCGGCGTCGGGGTCGCGGGCGTGGGGGACCTCAACGGCGACGGCCGCGGGGACCTGGTGGTCAGCGCGCCCCTCCGATGCGCCACGCCGGGGTCGCCCGAGGCGGGCGTCCATCACGTCTTCGTCTACCTCGGCGGCGCGACGGGGGCGCCCGCCTCCCCGAGCGCCGACCTGCACATGCCGGGAGGGTGTCCGGAGAACATCATGCTCCCGGTGACCGCGCTCGGCGACACGGACGGCGACGGCTACGCCGACTTCGGCGTCGAGAACGGCTACACGTCCGTCCCGCACCGGCTGACCATCTTCCGGGGCGGCACCGCGCTGCCGACGGTGGGCGCGGGCCGCGTGCTGATGACCGGCCGGGAGTCATTCATCCGCGTCGCGGCCCTGGGTGATGTCAACGGCGACGGCTACGGCGACGTGCTCGTGGGCAGCGGCCAGACCGGCTCCGCGGCGGGGTGGGCGAGGTTCTACCTGGGCGGCGGCGCCGGGCTGCCCGATGTCGCCAACGCGACCCGGACCGCCCCGTCCGCCGCGGCGTACGACTTCGGGATGTCGGTCGCGGGGCTCGGGGATCTCGACGGCGACGGCTTCGACGACGCGGCCGTCGGCTCGTGGAGCGACGGTGTGGGCCGGGTGCACGTCTACCAGGGCGCGGCCTCGGGCCCATCGGCCGCCGAGTGGTTCGTGCTGCGCGGTCTGGACGGCGAGGCGAGCGGCTACGGTGGGGTGCTGGCCCGCCGGCCGGTCCCGCCCGCGGGGCGCGGCGGGCGCGCACTCACCTCGCGTCGCCTGCGCCTCGCGTGGTCGGCGCGATAGGCCCGGTCGGTGCGGGCTGCCGAGGCGCGGTCTGGGTCGAGGCGACCGGCCCAGGGCGCCGCCGCAGTGCCCGCGGCACCCCTTCGCGCGGTGAGGCTCACCCGTCGGTGAAGAGCGTCCAGCCCTTGACGGGCCGCGACCAGTCGATCGCCTCGCTCCGCAGTTCGCGGGCGTCGCGCTCCACCGATCACGCCACGCCCACGGGCGGCGCCATGGGGCGCGGCACGAGGTCGAGCTGCCGCGCCCGCGCGAGTTCCGCCGCGAACCGGCGGGCCGTCGACGCTTCGGCCTCCAAGAGCGCGGCGAGCCGTCCGAACTCGTGCGTGGGGTAGAAGCACCATCGCCGCTGCCAGTTGAGCGCGTCGCGGAGCCTGCGATCGAGGCGCCCTCGCTCCTGCATCACCCGGCGGCGGTCGATGGAGCCACCCGCTTATACTGATTTTATGTCAGTTTGGCTGCTTTGACGGGCCCGCCTCATGCCAGAGTTGGGGTACGGCGTGCGGTCTCTGCATCGGCGTGCAGCGCCTGACCCCAGGCATGAGTGGTCCAAGGTGTCCCTTGAGACCTTGAGAGGGGTGGGGTTGAGCGCCCGCCGGCTGCGCCCCACGGACGACTAGCACCCTGCGTTTGGGCCCACCCCGCGGCCCCCGCCCCCTGATCCGCCCCTCTCGGCGCATAGGGAGAGCATCGTGGCCATCGGCGTCATCAGCCGATGCGTCGCGCCCGCGCTGCGCGGTGACTTCACCCGGTACGCCACGTTGCCGTCGGGCAGACGCGTCACCCGGCCGCTCGCTACCGTGGCCCGCGTGCGCCCCGGCGCTCGCAGCCGTTGCCGCGGTCCCGCACGAGCGCTCTGATCGAATGCGTCCTGCCGCCGTAGATCGCCCGGCGACCGATGGGCTGTCAGACGGTGGGCTTCTCGTCCCCGGGCTTCGGCGCGTCGACGGGCGCTCGCTTGCGCGCCCCCGGCCGATCGGCGCTGTAGGCGCCGAACTGCGCGCGCAGCTTCGGGTCGTCGCGGAAGCGGAAGCGCGCCCGCCCGCTCACGTCGCGGTTGAGCGCGGCGAGGGACCAGAACGCCTCATTGCGCGCGCGCAGCGCGGAGAGCGCCGCCTTCGAGAGCGCCTGCGCGTCTTCGTCAAGGACCAGGAGACCCAGCGGCGACGTCGGCCGCGAGGTCGTCGTCGTCCTCGACGTCGCCGACGCCGTCGACGAGCCGCTGGGTCTCCTGGTCCCTGACGAAGACGCGCAGCGCGCCGTGGAGGTCGCGCCGTCCGGTCGTCAGCGCGACGCGGGCGTCGGCCACGGTGCGGGGCGCGTCCGCGGTGCGCGCCTTCATCCAGGCGTCCTCGGCGGCGCGCAGGGTGGCGACGCCGGCGGTGAACCCCGCCCGGTCGCCGTCGCCGATCTTTGCCAGCGCGAGCGTACCGGCGTGCGCCGCGAGCGTCTCGACGATGGGTTGCGGTTGCTTCTACCTGTCGCCGCAGGAAGGCCCTGGGCAGGTCGCGGCGAATGATCCGCGGCTCGCCCGGTTGACAGAAGAGACTTCACGCCCTGACCGTGCTGCGCGGGGCCTCGGCGGTCGACGCAGCGCTCGCTGGCGCACAACCGCGCCCCGGTGCGAAGAGGGCGCAGGTGACGCGTCGAGGTAGATTCGCGCGGTGAAGAAACTCCTGAGCGTCATCGGCCTCTCTGTGGCCGTCGCCATCCTCGGGCTCGTCGTCGTCGTGACGGCCTGCGTTCTCGCGTGCGTCGTCTACGTGTGGCGCAACTCGTCGACGCTGCCACCGGTCGTGGCCGATGCTCGCCCGGCTCCCATCGCACAGGCGTCGGCCGCGGAGTTCGACGGCCCCCCGTGGGCTCTCGAGCGCTACCAGGCGCGGCGGCAAGGAGTGTTGAGCCATCAGAGGCAGTACAGCTGGCTCTCGATCGCGGCGGCGGAGTTCGACCGGGTCGGCCCCGCGCGGATGCCCTTTCCCGCCGGGGCTTTGCTCTGCCGCGTCTCGATGCAGCCCGTCGCTTGGGATCAGACGGTCGCCGGCGCGACCAGCTACGCGGCCCCCGACATGAGCGCCACGCTGCGGGTGGGCAACGCCCCCCTCCGAGACGCGCATGGCCCGGAGGACCAGTACGAGGCCACCTTCGCCTTCCCGTTGGCGGCGCTCCCCGACGGGGTAGACATCACGCTCCGCGCCTACGACCGTGACCTCTCCTTCCACGACGAGGCGGGCGAGGCGACGGTTCGCTACGAAGGACACCTGCCGATTCGCTTCACGGCCGCGCGCTTCTCGGCCGAGTGCCGTGGCGCCTCGTCCGAGCGCGTGAGCGCCCTGGCAGCGTCGGCGATCGGTGAGCTCGACGCGCTGGTCAACCGCTTCGAACTCCCTTCGCTGCTCAGCGCCTTCGCGCCGTCCCATAGCGGCGACGACCTCTGGGACGCCGACACGCGGATCGCGAGGATCCGGTGGGGGATGTTCAGCCTGGCCGACTGGCTCGGGTGGGCGCATCCGGCGATGACGCGCCTCCTCCCCGCGGCCGAAGCCGTGCCGCGCGCGCTGCCGCGCCAGATCGCCGCGACGCTCGGCGCGCTCCCGCGCACGCCCACCACCCGCCGGAACGACATCAGTGTGCGGCTCATCCGCTGGGACTGCGGCGCCGCCGCGCGCGGACGTTGCGGCGTGAGCGACGACCAGGGGTGCGTGGCCGAGCTCGCGCTCGGGCGATTCGACGCCACGCAGAGCGAGCCGATCGTGCGCGAGACCTCAGAGCTCTTCAGCGCCGTGGCGAGGCGCCGCGCCGCTCGCTTCGAAGCGCTCCCCCGGCGACGGGAGTATTGCCTGGCCTTCGATGTGGTTGGCGCGCCGACGCTGCTCGACGGGAGCGCGCCCGCGGTCCTGAACCTCTTCGGCGCGAGCGCGCTGATCCGCGTGCAGTAGACCGCGTTCGCGCGCCAATCTGCACGCGGGGGTGCGCGTCGAGGCGGATGATCGCGATGCGCTGGAGCGGCTGTGCAGGTACATCGCGCGTCCCGCGGTGGCGAGCGGCCGGGTGAGCATGCTGCCCGACGGCAACGTGGCGTACCGGGTGAAGTCACCGCGCAGCGGGGCAGCGACGCACCGGGTGATGACCCCGATGGAGTTCATGGGTCGGCTGGCGGCGTTGGTTGCTCCTCCCAGGACTCCGTTGGTTCGTTACCACGGGGTGCTCGCACCGAACTCGCCGTGGAGAGTCGCCGTGGTTCCGCTCCCGCCGCTCGCAGAGGTGTGCGGCGACGGAGCCGGGAAGACGGCCGCCGAGCCAGCGGGAGGCGGCGAGAAGCGGGAGGCGCCGACGAAGCGGGCGCGCATCGACTGGGCACGGCTGCTCTGGCGGGTAGAGGGGCGTCGACGCGCTGAAGTGTCCAGCGTGCGGGGGGCGAATGAAGATGATCGCAGCGATCACCGAGCGCGTGGGCATCGTGCGCATCCTGGAGCACCTGGGCGTCTCGACCGAGGTGCCGCAGATGAGGCGAGCGCGCGACGGGCCTTGATCGGCGGCGGTGGACCGTGACGGAGGGGGTAGGCTCGACACCGCCAGCGATGTGCTGGACGGACAGGGCCGTGGTGCGTCGGACGACAGGGAGAGCGGCGTGGATGGGGCGTTGGATTCGGTCAGGGCGGCGTCTCGGGAGCTCCCGCCAACGCTCGCGGGAGCGCGAACTTGGTACTCTGGGCGATCTGTAAACCCGAGCGGATCTGCGCCAGCGAGGGTGCCGCGTTGGACGACTTATCCCCCTTATCCCCCGAAGGCGTGGCGCAGGAGGTTGGGATAGACGTGGAGCTTGAGACCCGCGCTCTGCCGCCGCGCGTACCGCATGTACGCCTCGCACGTCCTCGCCGAGAGACCTCGCAACGCGAGGTCAGCCGCCATCCGACCTCGAATCTGTCCCATCGAACGCCTCCGTCGATCGCAGGCGCCCGTCCATCGGACGCCGCGGTGCAGAGCGTCCGGGGGAGCAACTCGTCGGCACGAAGGAAGGCGCAGCGACCGGCGGGTCAGCAGGTCACGCGAGCGATCGCGAGGCTCCGGGAGAGGCCTCGCCGCGGAGCGGCTTCGTTCAATCGGGCTTCTGGCAACTGGAGCGAATCCATGCCGACGACGGTGCCCTGTTGATCCTATCGAATCGATGAACTGAGCACGGCTCACCCGGCCATCGGGTCGCGGTAGACCTCGTCGACGGCGATCCCTGCGTCCACCCCGGTGAGGTGGAGCACCTCACCCGGTCCGAGGTCGCGCGTCGTCCAGGTGCCGTCGCCATTGCGGCTGTGGTGCTCGATGATCTGCTCCCGCTGCGACACGACGACGTAGTCCCTCAACGAGGGGATGCGGCGGTAGTGGGCGAACTTCCCCCCGCGGTCCCAGTCCTCGGTCGAGCTGGAGAGCACCTCGACGAGCACCAGCGGATTGGCCAGCCCGTTGGGGTCGTCCGCATCGTGCTCGATGCGGCCGCAGGCGACCGAGGCATCCGGGTAGGTCCCGAGCCCGGTGGCCTGCACGCGAACTCGCGCGTCGCTGGTGAACACCCGACACGGCTTCCCGCGCAGCGCGAGGGTCAGCAGCGCGATGACCGACGCGGAGAGCGCGCTGTGCTCGAGGGTTCCGCCCGCCATGGCGTAGACGACGCCGTCGAGCCACTCGTGCTTCGCGTCGCCCGTCGCTTCGAGGCGAAGGTAGTCCGCGTACGAGACCCCCTGATCGATCGCCGCCGCCGTCCGCATGGTCGCAGGATGCACCGCCGCGCACCCCGCTGGCCAGCAGAGCACCCGATTGCATGCCCATGTTGGCGCGATTACATGCCCATGTTGAGCGGCCGCGGTCCCCCCCTCCATCCGCGCCCTTGTCAGCTCCAGAGCCATGACACAGGCACCGCGTGCAGGTGCTCGCCGGAGGGGATCACCTCGTTGCCACCGTACACCACGACGTCGGGATGAAACGCCAAGGCGGCGTCCCGGGAGCTCCCGCCAACGCTCGCGGGAGCGCGAACTTGGTACTCTGGGCGATCTGTAAACCCGAGCGGATCTGCGCCAGCGAGGGTGCCGCGTTGGACGACCTATCCCCAGCGGGTCGCTGTCACCGTGGACCATCGCTCACCCCCCAAAGGCCCCTCGGCCGCCCGTCCCCCGCTCACGAACGCCCGCGGAGTCGGGCGCCCCCGCCGGGACGTATAGGGAGCCCATCCCCGCAGCGCAATCGACGCCCCGCCGGACCTTCCGCCGCCCTACGACACCGCGCGGAGTCGTGCCGCGTCGGTCTGCGCCCCGTCGCGAGCGCGTCGGATCTCGGCGAGCGCGCCCTCCTTCGCGGTGCTCCACCGCCGGGCCCGCTCCGCCGTGTGGCCGAACCACGCCCACGGCGCGTGGTCGAGGAGTTCCTTCAAGACGGCGCCGTCCATCGAGATCGTGTGCGAGACGTGGGTGCCCGCGCCCGAGAGCGTGAAGATCTCCAGCGTCTCCGAGGTGCCGATGGGGATGAAGTTGACGCTGCGGCTGGTCACCTTCGGGTAGACCCACGCGACCTCGGCCAGCGGAATGACCTCATGACCGAGGCCCAGCGTGACCAGCCAGCGCGGGCTGACGATCACGTCCCGGTGCTGCTTCGCCACCCCCGCGGTTACCTCCTCCTCGAGCGAGCGGGCGAGCGCGAGGGGATCGCCGAAGGCCGCGAAGTCCCTGAAGATCGGGTGACGCGTCACGTCGACGAGCCGCCGCGCTGCCACGACGAGGCGCCACCCGAAGAGGGTGATGAAGAGGCCGTTGAGCCCGACCGCGGTGGACAGCGACGCGCCCGAGCCCGCGGCGGGACCTTCGCGCAGCACCATGGTCAGGAAGCCGACGAACACGGCGACGAAGAGGCCGTTGCGAACGAGCGCCCAGCGCGCGCTGCGCCGCGCCTGCGCCTCGAAGTAGCCCGATGCGATGCTCATGCCCGCTACTTCTACTCCTCGCGCACCCCGCCGTGCTGCGAGCCGAAGACCCCGTGGGCGACGGCCGCGCGGGGCGGCTCGGTTCGGCCCACCCGTCGTCGGGACAACGATCGCCTGCCGCTTGGATCAGGGGCGATAGCGGGCGCCCGTGGCGGCGAGGGTGGTGCCCTCGAGACCGCCCCACACGATCATCTCGCTGCCCGTCCACACCGCGCTCGGGGTGGTGCGACTCGTGGGGGCGCCGAGCGTCGGCAGGAGCGTCAGGCGCGACGACGCCGGCGCGAAGGCCGCTCCTTCGTTGACGTAGACCTCGGGGCTCGAACCCGTCGAGCCGCCCCACACCATCATCTCGGCGCCCGTCCACGCCGCGGCGTTGAACCTCACGCTCCGGACGCTGGGCGTCTCGAAGAGCGTCCACGGGTCGCGTACCGGGTTGTAGATGCCGCCGTTGCGACTCTCGGCGCCGCCGAGGTCGGCGCCTCCGCTGCCGCCCCAGACGACCATCTCGGTGCCCGTCCACACGGCGCGCGGAGACAGGCGGGGGGACGGAGCGCCCGTCAGCGTGACGGTGCGCCACGCGTCACGGGCCGGGTCGTACGCGGCGCCGTCGCCCAGCGTCGAGCTCGAGCCACCGCCCCAGACGACCATCTCGGTGCCCGTCCAGACCGCGACGTGAGCGTTGCGGGCGCGCGGCGCGCCGGTCGTCGACAGGGTGGTCCACCGGTTGCGGGCCGGGTCGTAGCGGCCGCCCGTGTCGTAGCGGGTGCCGTTGGGAGCGGTGCCGCCCCACACGATCATTTCGGTGCCGGTCCATACGGCGGAGTGACCGGAGGAGCGAGGGGGCGGCGCGTTGAGCGACGAGATCGACGACCAGGTGTCGGTCGCCGGGTCGTACATCTCGCCCGCGGAGTCCGAGTCGTTCAGGCGCCCGCCCCAGACGATCATCCGGGTGCCGGTCCACACGGCCGTATGGCGGGCGCGGGCGCGGGCGCCGACGGTCGGCAGCAGGCTCCACGAGTCGGTCGCGGGCTGGTAGCTCGCTCCGGTGGACATCCGCGACTCCCCTACGTTGTTGTTCTCTCCGCCGAACACGATCATCCGCGTTCCGGTCCAGACCGCGGTGTGCGCGCGGCGAGCGAGGAAGCCGGCGGGCACGGCGATGGGCCTCCACACCCCGACGCCCGCGTCGGCCGCGTCGGCCACGTCGGCCGCGTCGGTTCCGACGTCTGGCGTGAACACGTCGGCCGCGTCGGTTCCGACGTCTGGCGTGAACACGTCGACGCCGGCGTCTCTCGGCACGGGCGCGTCGAGGGCGCGCGCGTCGACGCCTGCGTCCGCCGCCATGACTCCGACGTCGCGCGCTGCATCCGACCACACGTCGATCGCGGCGCCGACGTCGAGGGCGCGACCCGCATCGATCGGCGCGTCGGCCGTTACATCCGCGAGGGAGCCCGCGTCGGCTCCTCCCTCGACGGCCGCGTCGCCGCCGGGCGGCGTCTCACTGCAACCGAGCAGCCCGGCGAGAGCGAAACCGATCCACGACTGGTCACGCATCCCTGGACGAGTATCACGGCGTGTCGAGCCGCAACTGCCATTGGCGAATCGCGACCCCGATCCAGATTGCCGAGAGCGTCGCGGGGATCACTCCGGCGGTGACCACCGTGACCGACCCGGCGGTCGCACGCCTGGCGGCCCGCGCCGAGGCCGCGATGGCGAGCGGCGAGACCGTGCTCCTCCCGCACGGGCGCCCGAGCCTGCGGCCGGGGCTCGCGATGCTGCTCTCGGGGCTCGCCGGGTGCGTGCTGGCGATCGCCGTGCCCGTCGCGCTGCAGGCGGGCTCTGCGCCGTTTCCGCTCTTCCTCGCCGGGCTGGGGCTCACCTTCGCGGGGGCTCGAACGCTCCTCGACCGCTTCAAGGAGCGAGGCACGCGGAGCCTCGCGCTCTCGCGTCACGGCTTTCGCCTCGTCGACGAGCGCGAGCCGGCCGCCACGCCGGACCCGGCGCACTTCCGCCGGGCCCCCGGCGAGCGCCATGACTGGACCGCCTGGGAGGCCATCACCGCGGTCGACGCCGACGCCGACGCGCTGCGGGTCGGCCTCTCGGGCGCGTCGGGGGGCTTCACGCTCCCTCGCATCCACGGGTCGTTCGCGCTCGCCCAGCGGCTCTTCTTCGACCGCTACGCCCGCCGGGCGCTCGACCCGGCGGCCGACGCGCCGTTGCCGTCGGCCCCGGAGGCGTCATAGAAGGCGGGGGCGCGGAGGGCGCTCGACGGATGCGGAAGCCGAAGCCGACAGGAAACGAGCGGACGAAGGCCCACGCGCGGCCGTACCGCGTCGATCGCGCCCGGAGCCTCAACGAGCTGGAGGGGTGGAGGCCGACGCCCCGGGCGCCCGGGGACGCGACGACCTCGCTCGTCGACGCCTGTGAGCGCGCGTGTGCGCGGCCGATCGGCGCGCTGACCGCGGACGAGCTGACGAGGCTGCTCCAGCAGCACTTTCCCGGTCGCTTCCTGGTGCCCGTCGCGCTCGACCTCCTGCGGGACGACCCGCTGCGCGCGGCCCGAGGCGTGCCCGGCGACCTGCTGCAAGCGGTCGCGGCGCGCGGCGACGCCTTCTGGGAGGAGCACCCGCACCTCCGCGACGAGCTGCGCGCGCTGATCGCCGCCCACGAGCCCGCCCTCGCGGCGAGCGACCACGCCTCCGCCCTCGTCGCGCTGGACTTCCTCCGACGGCACCGCTGACGGCGCGGAGCCAGCGCCACCCCGGCGCGCGGAGGCGCCGGTGGTAGCCTCGCGGCACGCCGGGCGACGCGGCCCGCACGCTCGACCGGCACGTTGCCGCCCCGCCCGTTGCGATCCGAGACGATGTCCAACGAACAGAAACAACTCTTCGTCGAGCAGGCGCTCCCGCGCACCTCGGTGTTTCTGCACCTCGATCCCCGCCGTCCGGGCGTGGTGGTGCCGGAGCATCTGCGCGCGCTGCCGGGGGTCACCCTGCAGGTGGGCCACATCGGCATGCTCATCCCGATGCCCGACCTCGCCGTCGACGCCGAGGGCGTGCGCGTGACGCTCTCCTTCTCGCGTCAGCCCTACGCGTGCGTGCTGCCGTGGAGCGCCATCTACGCGCTCGTGACCGACACCGGCGAGAGCCTCCACTTCGAAGGCGAGGCGCCGCCCGACCTCCCCCCGGCGCACCACGCCGAGTGCTCGTTCTGCCTGGCTGCGCGGGAGAACGTGAACCATCTCGTGGCCGCCACCGACGTGAGCATCTGCGACCGCTGCGTCAGCGCCCACCGCCCTCGCTCGCGCTGGGAGCGCCTCCTCGCGTGGTTGCGCCCCCGTCGCGAAGCGCGCGGCGCGGTCGTCGCGTTGCCCTACCGCACGGCGACCGACCTGCCCTGCAGCTTCTGCCACCAGCCGTCGGCCGACCTCGTGCGCGGCGTCCACGCGCGCATCTGCCGCCCGTGCCTCGCGCTGAGCCTCGAGGTGATTCGCGCGCGCTGACCCGGAGCGCTTCGCCTCGCCGAAGGTCACCGGGCACACCTGCGTGGCGCCCTCGTCGAAGAAGCCCGCCGTGGCGCGACACAGACGCGAGCGCCGCGGCGGGCGCGTGGCCCGTGACCCAACGATCGCTACGGCGTTGCCACTCGCCGGACGACGGCCGCCCGGACGATCGTCCCCTGCGCGTCGACCTGGGTGACGACGAGGTCGCCGCCCATGCTGCACACGTCCGAACGAACCGCGTCCTTGAACTCCACCGGGTCTCGCGACGCTCGGTAGGACGACAGCGTCCTCGATCCGTAGACCAGCGTTCCGACCTCTTCGTACCCGGCGGGGAGGGTCGCGGTGACGGCGAAGTCGCAGCCCGGCGCGTGCGGCTGCGCTGGGGCTGCAGCCGTCGGTGACGCCATGTACGCGATCGGCGGCCGACCGCAGGCGACCAGAGCGAAGGTCATCGGGATGGAGAGAAGAAAGGACGAGAGAAGACGCATATACGTGTGGGTACCATCCGGGGATTCGGCCCGCGAACTCTCCGTCAAGCGACACGAAGGTTGACCCCCCGCCAACCGCAAGGGGCGCAAGGGGCGCAAGGGGCGTGTGGGTTGAGCGGTCCAGCGTTCGATGGCTGCTCTCTCTGCGCATCACGGAAGCGTCGCCTTGCCACCGCCTCGCGGAGCACGATCCCGTTCACCACGACCTCCGCGCCCTTGCGCCCCTTGCGCCCTGGCATCGAGAAGCGCGTCGCGCCCGCGCCGTGCGCCGCCCGCAACTGCTCGCGCACGGCGCGCTCCCCCGGCCCTCACCTCGCCGGTGACCCCCGAGGGCCTCGGCCACCAGCCGGCGAGTTCGACCACGTGGCGCCTCCGCAGGGGGGGAGCGCCCTCGAGCACTGCGACCGTCCTCCCCGACAGCGCCGCGGACCGGCTACACCGACCACAGTCCGGCGAGGTCGAGCGGCGCCGCATGGTCCGCCGTGCGCCATGGGCGACGCACCCGAGGATTCCCTGGCAACGGACAGCCCCGCCGGACCGCTCACCGATCGCCTGCTCCGAATCCGGCAACGCGCCGAAGTGCTTGCTGCGAAGGGCGGGGCGATGCCATCGTGGGAAGCAGAGCCCACATGGACGTACTCGTCGCCCACCACGGATACTGCTTCGACGGGGCCGCGAGCGCGGCGATCTTCTCCCGCTTCCTGAGGGAGACCCAGAGCGCGCTGAGCGACGCGAAGTTTCACTTCCGGGGCCTGCTCTACGAGCCCAACGCGCCGCCGCCTGGCGACAAGCTGATGACCGGGGCGATCAACGCCATCCTCGACTACCGCTACACGCAGTCGCCCTACCTGGACTGGTACTTCGACCACCACGTGAGCGCCTTCCAGGAGCCCGGCTCGGAGCTTCACTTCCGCGCCGACACCAGCGGCCGGAAGTTTCACGACGGCGCCTACGGGTCGTGCACCAAGTTCATCATCGACGTGGCCCGCGAGCGCTGGGGCTGGACGGCGCCGGACCTCGACGAGCTCGTCGCCTGGAGCGACGTCATCGACGCCGCGCGCTTCACCGACGCCGACCAGGCGAGCTCCTTCGAGCCGGCGGCGATGAAGCTCGCCGCGGTGGTGCAGGAGCAGGGCGACGACTCGCTGCTGGCCTGGATGATCCCGCAGCTCTCCTCCACGCCGCTCGACGTGCTGGCCGAGCACCCGGACGTGCTGCGCCGGCTGGAGCCCATCAAGGCCCGTCACGAGGCGCTCTCCAAGCGCATGGAGCAGTCGGGCGAGCAGCGTGGCTCGGTGGCGTGGTTCGACCTGAGCGACGCGCCGCTCGACACCGTGGCGAAGTTCGTCGGGTACAAGCTCTTCCCGACGGCGACCTACTCGGTGGTGCTCTCTCGCACGCACAAGCGGGTGAAGATCTCCGTGGGGTTCAACCCCTGGTCGAAGCACCCGCGGCGGCACGACATCGCCCGGCTCTGCGAGCGCCACGGGGGAGGCGGCCACCCGGTGGTGGGCGCGATTTCCCTGCCGCCGGGCGAGCTCGCCAGGGCGAAGGTCATCGTGGAGGAGTTCATCCGGGAGCTGAATACCTGAAGGGGTAACCGGGGGCTCCCCGGATGGCCATTCCCGCGGCGGCGCGATCGTGCGACCGTGGCGGTCATCATGGCAGACCTCCAGATCGAAGAACTCCAGGCGGGCACGGGCGTCGAGGCCACCACCGGCAAGACCGTCGACGTGCACTACACGGGCTGGCTCACCGACGGGACGAAGTTCGACTCGTCGGTCGACCGCGGCCGGCCCTTCTCCTTCCCCCTCGGCGCGGGAAGGGTCATCAAGGGCTGGGACCAGGGGGTCGCCGGCATGAAGGTGGGCGGCAAGCGAAAGCTCACCATCCCCCCGGAGCTGGGCTACGGATCGCGCGGCGCCGGGGCGGTGATCCCCCCCGGCGCGACGCTGGTCTTCGAGGTCGAGCTGCTCGCGGTGAAGTGAGCCGCCGCCATCGCCCTCAGTTCGCGGCCTCGTCGAGCTCCTTGAGCAGCGTCGAGAGCCACTCGGTGAGCTCCCGGCGGCGCCTCTCGTAGGTCGCCGGGCCCACGTCGCCGGCCTTGTGCCGCCGCGCGAGCTCCGCGCCTTCGACCAGCACCCGGTCGCGCTCGGCCTCGATGTCCGCCTTCGTGCGCTTGCCCGTGGTGGTGTTTCCACGGCGCAGCGCGGTGTAGAGCCCCCCCACGATCAGCAGCGCCACCGCCCCGGTCGCGACGGTCCTCGCGGGGCCGGCCGGGGAGGGGATGCCGTGGATCTGGATGGCGACGGTGCGCAGCGGCGGGTCGTTGGGCTGCCGGGAGAGCCCCGTCAGCAGGATCCTGTCGCCGTTGGACTCGCGGGTCTCCGCGGCGGGCATCCCCTCGACGGTCATGCTCAACCCCGGCGGGGCCTCGACGGCGACCAGGGAGTTGACCACTGGCATCGGCATCCCGATGCGCATCGACACGTCCCCGCCGCTCAGCTTCATCTGAAACTGGAACACCACCTCGATGGGCTCGCTCAGCGTCGGGGGGATGCTCCCGCGCAGCACCGCCGCGTCGCCCTCGGTGGTCATGCGCACGTCGCTCATCGTCGGCTGCGACGTGAAGGCCGTGTACCCCGCCGGCAGCTCGAAGCGCATCCCGTCGCGAGGAACATAGGCCCGCGGCACCGGCTGCTCCTCTCCGAGCGCGAGCCCCGAGAGGTTGGCGATGCGCAGCCGCTGCACCACCAGCAGGCGGTCGTCGCGGAAGCGCATCTCGGTGCGGGAGTCCCAGAGCAGCACCCCGCGGCCCTCGTGCTCGACGTCGAAGCGTACGAGCTGCACCCGGTGGCCCATGCTCGGCCCGAGCTGGAAGGGCAGCGCGCCGAACTTCGCCCCGGCGAGCTCGGTGCTCGCCCGGTACGCGATGTTGCCGCCGGTGGTGAGGCCCTGGAACCTCGCCGTGCCGTCGTGGTCGGTGCGCGCCTCTCGGGGCGCGTCGCGCTCGCCCTCGCGCATCGCGCCGAGGCGCACGGTCACCCCCTCCAGCGGCGCCCCGGTGCTGTTCACCACCCGGACGTGGATGGAGCCCGCGGGCACCTCCGAGGTCTCCTCGGCGAAGGACTGCGGCAGCATCGCGCGGCGCACCGCCGGGTCGGATCCACCGGGCACCATCGGGGCGGAGCCGTCCGTCGGAGGGTGCCCCGGAGGCAGGGGCTGCGAGGGGTCCACCGGCCCGGGGGCCCTCGGCGGGGGAGGCGCCTGCACGGCGGCGTCCTGGGCGAGCGAGGGAGCCGCCGCGAGCATCAGCGCGGCGAGCACGATTCCATCAAGTCGTCGCATCGGCGACCTCTGCCTTCAGCCGGTGACCGCATCGCTTGCAGAACACGGCATCTTCATCGTTGAGCGTCTGACACTTCGGGCAGCCGGCCTCCGCCGCGGGGGCGGCGCTGGCCTTCGTCTCGGTCTTCGCGGCGTCGGTCTTCGCGGCGTCGGTCTTCGCGCCGAGCTCCGCCGCCTCGGCCTCGGCCAGCATCGCCTCGGCGCGCGTGCGCCACGGGCCGATGCCCTCGTCGATGGCCCTCATCGCGGCGCGGGCCTCCTCGCGGTAGCGGGCCTCGAGGGCGCGGTGGTCCTCCTCGCCGAGGCGGCCGATGGAGCGCTCGAACTCCAGGTCGCGCAGCGCCTGTACGGCCGAGCGCTTTCGCTCCTCGAGGGCGCCCAGCGCCGCGCCGTCGTCCTCGCCCTCCGCCGCGTCGCCCGAGCGGCTCGGGTCGAGCACCAGCCGGAGCGTCTCCCAGAAGAGCAGCACGGCGCCGGAGAACATCGAGAAGCCGATCCAGAGCACCACCGCGGGCGCCCCCTTCACCAGCCCGATGGGGACAGCCACCAGCGCCACCACGACCACCGGAATCAGGGCCATGTACCGGCCGAACCTCTCGTGCGCTTCAGTCATCGTGGCCCCGCAGCTCTTCGTTGATGCGGGCGTCGTACTCGCCCGAGTCCACCTTCTCCGCCGCCGGCGCCTTCGCCGGGGCGGGCGTCACCGGCACCGGCTTGCGCGCCCAGCGGCGCACGAGGCGCAGCCCCATGGCCCCGCCCGCGATCATCACCGCCACCGGCACGAGGTACAGCCCCTTGTTGGCCCCTCGGTCTGGCGGCACCTCCAGCGACTCGCTGCCATACCTCTCCACGTATTGCTCGATGATGGTGGAGGCGGAGTCGCCGCGCGCCAGCCGCTCACGGATGCGCTGTCTCTGCCCGTCGGCGAAGCCGCAGGTGCAGGTGGAGAGCGACTCCCTCGGGCAGTCGCCGCACATGCACCGCAGCTGCTCGAAGACCCGCCGCTCCTCGGGGCTCGCCTGCCGGGCGTTGGTGTCCGCGGAGGTCTGGTGGTTGTTCTGCGCGCTGGCGGGCGAGGTGAGCAGCAGGGCCGCTCCTCCCGCGAGGCCCGCCACGAGCAGCAGGGTGCTCTGCCCGGCGAGCGGCACCGGCCGACCGCCCTTCGCGCGGGTCGCGCGCGCCGCGGCCTTCGAGGCCTCGGGCCACATCGCGAGGATCACCCCGGCGACCAGCACCATGGCGCCGATCCAGATCCAGAGGGTGAGGGGGTTCACGAAGGCCTTGAGGTGCGCCACGCGCGTCGTCGGGTCGACGCTGTTCATGGTGAGGTAGAGGTCTTCGCTGAGGCGAGGGGCGATGGCCACCTCGCTGGTCGGCTGCTCGGGCCGAGACGTGTAGATGAATCGCGCCGGGTGCATCGTCGCGAAGAACGACCCGTCGCGCGTCACGTTGATGATCGCCCGGGTCTGGCGCACGTGGATGTCGCGCAGGTTGTCGATGCCCTCGTAGCGCATCGTGTAGTGCCCCAGCCGGAAGCTCTCCCCGGGCCTGAGCACCGCCTCGGCCTCCTGGCGGTAGGCCGCGCCGACCCAGCCGGCCATCATCAGCACGAAGCCCAGGTGCGAGAGGTAACCGCCGTAGCGGCGGCGGTTCTTGCCCACCAGCCGGGTGAGGGCCACCGGGGCCGACTCGCCCTTGGAGGCCATGCGCGCGCGGGTTCCGCGCCAGTACTCCTGGGCGAGGGCGGCGATGTTGAGGGCCACGAGGCCGGTCGCCACGGCGGGCAGGTGCCCGTCGAGCCAGGCGATGGAGCGGCCGACGTTGACGCTCCCCAGCGTCGCCCCGAAGAGCTTGATGGGGGTGACCACGTCGTAGATGGGGGGGATGTTCACCACCGCGGGGAAGCCCATGGACCGGCCGAAGACGGCGTGGGCGATGCCTGCCGCGAGGCCCGCCACGAAGGGGCCCCGGAAGGCCTTGAGCAGCAGGTCGGGGGAGCCCTTGCGCCACGGGGTGAGCACGCCGATGGCCATGATCAGCAGGAGCACGATGGCCACCGGGGCGAGCCAGGCGTTGTAGAAGGTCGCGCCCACGGTGAGGCGCTCTCCCCAGAGCCACTCGGCGATCTTGGGCCAGGTGGTGGCCAGGGCGATGAAGACGCAGATGCCCAGGAGCATCCAGTTGTTGGCGACGAACATCGCCTCGCGGGAGAGCAGCGCGTCGATCTCGGCGGCCTTGCGGAGCAGCGGCAGGCGCCAGACGACGAGCCCGATGCAGAGCACCGCGAGGAAGCCCATGAACCAGACGAAGTAGATGCCGATGCCGCTCTGGGCGAAGGAGTGGACGCTGGAGATGAGCCCCGAGCGGGTGAGGAAGGTGCCGAAGATGGTGAGGAAGAACGAGAAGAGCAGGAGCGCGACGTTCCAGACCTTCAGGATGCCGCGGCGCTCCTGGATCATCACCGAGTGGAGGTAGGCGGTGATGGTCCACCAGGGGAGGCAGGCGGCGTTCTCGACCGGGTCCCACGCCCAGAAGCCGCCCCAGCCGAGCTCTTCGTAGGCCCAGAGCATCCCGAGCACGTTGCCGATGCTCAGGAACATCCAGGCGAAGAGCACCCAGCGTCGGGCCGCGAGGGTCCACTCCTCACCGAGGCGGCCGGTGATGAGGGCTGCGACGGCGAAGGCGAAGGGCACGGCGCACCCGACGAAGCCCACGTAGAGGGAGGGCGGGTGGATGGCCATGTAGAAGTTCTGGAGCGAGGGGTTGAGCCCTTCGCCCTCGAGGGGGGCTCCCACGAAGCTGGCGGAGAAGGGGTTGGCCGCCCACGACATGATGACCCCGAAGAAGACCACCACGCCCATGAGGGTGGCGATGACCCAGGGGGCGAGCTCCTTGTAGCGGGTGCGCAGCGTGAAGACGCAGATGCTGGTGTAGATCGAGAGCAGGAAGGTCCACCAGAGCAGCGAGCCGTCCTGGCCGCCCCAGAGGGCGGTGATCAGGTAGTGCAGCGGCATCGACCGGTCGGAGTAGTGGGCCACGTACCGGATGCGGAAATCGTGGGAGAGGAAGCCGTAGAGCAGGAGCATCACGTCGAGGCCGATGAGGGCGCAGGTGCCCAGGGCCGACATCCGCGCTGCTCGTAGAAAGCGGGCTGCGGAGGGGCCCCGGTCGGTCCCGGCGAGCACCGCGAGGCACAGCGATATCGCCGCGGTCACCAGGAACGCGTAGAGCACGCCGGTTCCAAAGGCCGGGATGCCCGCGTCATACGAAGGATGTTCCATGTCGGGCGGAACCGTAGTGGGCGCCCCCTGGGGGGTCAATCACGGAGGGGACGATGGGAGGGGGGGGAGGGCGATCAGCGAGCGCGGCGGAAGGTGTACCGGGGCGAGATGGTCACCGTCCCGAGGCTCTGCGCGCGCAGGCCCACGATCAGGTCGTCGCCGCGCACCTCGTACTCCAGCGCCGTGGGGGTGTTGGCCGCGGTGCCGACGGAGCACTCGGAGGTCAGCGCGAGGGCGCTGCCGGTGGCGACGTAGGTGCTGTTGAAGTTGATCTGCGGCACCGCGCGGGTGATGCGGTTGCCCGCGGCGAAGACCAGCGAGAAGGAGCTCAGCATGTCGGCCCGGATGCGCCCGGCGGAGGTCCACACCTGGCCGCGGCCCTGTAGCGTCGAGGCCGCGGGGTCGATGGTTCCGATGGGGGTGAGGGCCATGTTGAGCAGGTACTCGATGTTCGAGAGCTCCCAGCGCCCTTCGGGGATCTCGCCGCCGGTGAGCGCCGGGGGCGCCCCGACGCGCACCGAGCCGGTGGCGAGCGGGAGCGCGGTGGGCGCTTCGGCGGGGGAGCACATCCCCGGGCGGTACGTGAGGTCGACGGCCGTCGGCTCGGTGAGGGGCTCGCTGCAGTACTCGGCGGTGGGCGGCGGGGTCACGTAGGTGAAGCCGAAGCACATCTCGTCGGTGGTGGACGACCCGCTGCGCACGTCGCGGCTCGTGGTGTTGTTGAACGTGCACGCGGTCTCGATGCGGTCGCCCGCCTGGAGCGTGAGCGGCAGCTCGTAGAAGTACTGCGACTCGAACTGCCAGTTGGTGAGCGTGATGATCGGGGTGCGCTGGGTGCCGCGCAGGAGAAACTGCTCATACCCGCTGCCGATCTGGTGCATGTGGGGCATCGAGGCGAGGATGCGGGAGCCCGGCGCGAGGGTGCAGGCGCTGGCGACGCGCTGCTGAGAGCGCGCGGGGAGGGAGAAGCCCACCGGGCCCATGGCGACCATGCCGTACTCGGTGCCGGTGGCGGGGCCGAGAGAGAGGCGCACGCCCGAGCGGTCGACGAGCCCGGGCAGGTTGCGGGAGTTGTTGTAGTGGAGCTGGAGGATGTAGCGGTCCGAGGGGCGCACCCGCAGTCCGCCGTCGGGAAACTGCAGCGCGTCCTCCCCGGGGGCCCAGGTGTACGTGTAGAGCGTGTCCGGGGGAGAGCCGGTGCACTCGAAGCTCGGCGCGAGGGCGGTGGTGCTGGTCGAGCGGTAGAGCACCACGTGGTGCAGCACCTCAGGGCGGTCGAGCAGCACGTCGAAGCGGCGGACGAACTGGTCGGCGGCCACGACGTTGGTGAAGGTGAAGCACTGGTAGCGGTCGCTCACCTGAGGCACCGGGTAGCGGTCCGCGCGCAGCTCGAGGGCGGCGGTGCCCGCGGGGGGCTGCGCCGGCGGGCGGAAGAGCGGGGCGGAGGAGCGCAGCCGGGTGTCCTCGGTGAGCGTGCGCGCGCCGCAGGAGGCCCAGGAGGCGATGCGCTGCGAGTCGGCGAAGGCCGGGGCGGGCGTGCCGGAGGGAGGCATGGTGCTGTCCGCGAGGCGGAGGTGCATCCGGTCGACCGGGCGAGCGGTGCCCTGCGCCCGGGTGATGAAGTCGTAGTCGAGCAGGGAATACGGTGCCCCGTAAGCGGGCGTCGCGCCGTGGCAGCCGCCGCAGGCGCGCTCGACGGTGGCGCGCACCTCGGCGTTCCACTGCGCGCGGTCGGGCGTGCATGCGGGCCCCGCGTCGGGTGAGACGGTGGTGGCGTCGCCGCAGCCGGCGGTCATCGTCAGCAGGGCACACGCAGCGAGCACGGATCTCATCGGGTCGCACCTCTCGGTCAGTGGGGGGGGAAGGCGGAGTATGCACGGACCCTCCGCGCAGCCATCGCGATGTTGCGTGCGGAGGATCGGTCGCATGCGCCCACGCACGCCGGGGCTTCGGCTATGGTGCTCGCCCTGCCATGACCCATAAGCCTCGCGAAGCGATCCCGATGCCCGACCCCGCGCCGCTCTCCCCCCCGGAGGACTTCGCAGGGCGACTCGCCACCCTCGGCGTCACCCTCGACGAGAAGGCCCTCGGGCGTCTCGGCGACTACCTCGCGCGGCTGCTCGCGATGAACGAGCGCATGAACCTCACGGCCATCACCGACCCCGCGGAGGCCTGGACGCGGCACGCCTTCGACGCCCTCACGCTGGTGCCGCTGCTGGCCGACCTGAAGTCGGGAGCGCGGGTGGTGGACGTGGGCTCCGGCGGCGGCGTGCCGGCGATTCCGCTGGCCATCGCGAGGCCCGACCTGAAGCTGACGCTCATCGACGCCACGCAGAAGAAGGCGGCCTTCCTGACGGATGTGGCCAGGGCCCTCGGGCTCGGCAACGTGACGGTGCGCGCCCAGCGGGCCGAGCTCGTGGGCATGGCCGAGCTGCGCGGGGTCTTCGACGTGGCGACGGCGCGCGCGGTGGGGCGCATCGCCATGCTGGCGCCGCTGATGGCGCCGCTGGTGAAGCCCAACGGGCGGGTGCTGATGATCAAGGGGCAGCGCGCCGACGAGGAGCTCGAGGAGGCCACGCTGGTGCTGGCCGAGCAGCGCTGCACCCACGAGAAGACCGTGGAGACCCCCACCGGGCGCATCGTGGTGCTGCGCGTGGGCCCGGCGGAGCAGCGGGCCCCGAGGCGCCGCTAGGGGCGCTCAGCCCTTCGGGTAGCCGACGAGCGAGAGCGCGTTGCCAGCGCGCCCCGAGCGCCAGACGTAGGCCTCGCTGCCGGGGACGCTTCGCGCGATCTCCAGCAGCTCGTCGGGGGTGTACGCCCGCAGCGCCGACACCGTGCCGTCCCACGCGAAGAGCGCAGGGATCGCAGGGACGCCATAGGTCAGCAGCAGCCGGGACCAGCGGAAGGGGCGCACGAAGGGCGTCGCCAGCAGGGTGACGAGCCAGAGCGCGAGCAGGTTGGGAGCCGCGAGCAGCGGGGCGAGCGCCAGCGGGGCGCGGCGGATCATCGGGGAGGCCGCGACGTCGAAGAGGGCGATCGGCGCGCGGTCGGCGACGGCGCTGGAGAGGAGCCGACGCACGGCGTCGGGCCGGAAGTGGTGGAGGGCGCCGAACATGGTGCGCAGGCCCACGAGCTCGGCGGGCACCGCGAAGGCGTCCACGGGCTGCGGGTGGTACGAGAGCGCCGGGTCGCCGAGCCGCTGCACCCGGGCGACGGCCGCGGCGTTGGGGTAGCGGTCGGTGAGCGTGAGGCGGAGGTCGTCGCGACCGCGCTCCCGAAGCAGCGAGTGCATGGAGAGCGCGCCGCCTCCGCCGCCCGATCCGAGGTCGACGAGGGTGCGCTGGCCGGTCGCGTCGAGCACGTCGAGGAGGTCGGCCACCAGCGGGAGGTAGAAGCCCACGCGGTCGAAGCCCATGTCCAGCAGGTCGGTGCCGCCGTCGCGGATGGCCGCGGGCACCCAGGGGAGGTCCTCGAACTCGAAGAGGTGGAGGCGCTTCATGGCGCGGAGGATATCGCAGCGCAGGGCGATGGACCCGGCGCTCAGGTCCAGCCGCGGCCCCGCTCCACCGCGGCCACGGCGCGCTCGAGCGTCGCCTCGTCGAGGGTGCCGTCGCCCGCCCGCTCCAGGGCCTCGCGCATCTCCGGGCTCGCGCAGCCCTCCGCCGCCACCCGGATGCGCGTGGGGCCTTCGCCCTGGTCGAGCGAGCGCAGCGCCATCGCCGCCGCGATGCGGTGCTCGATGGGCGAGCGCACATCGTCGAGCAGCGCCTCGGTCTCCTGCCGCGACAGCGCGACGTCCCGGTAGCCCCGGGTCGGGTCGACCAGCCGCGCCACCTCCGCCTGCCACTGCCCCAGGCTCCGGCCCCGGCGCTCGAGGAGCACCGCCCTCGCCATCAGCGCGTCGTGCCAGGCGTTGGCCGCCAGCACGCCGTTTACCCGGTGCTGTAACGCCGAGAGCAGCTCCGGCTGGCGGGAGACGGCGCTGTTCCAGATGACCTCGGTGTGGCCGTCGCGGTAGTAGAGCATCGGGTCGCCGCCGTTCTCGCCGACGCCGGAGAGCTCGGCGAAGGGCACGAAGCGGGTCTTGAAGGCGCCGCGCAGGGTGACGCCGTCGGTGCCCACGCGCAGCTCGATGGGACGGGTGCTCACCGCCCCCAGGGCGCCGAAGATCGCCACCAGGGGCCCGGCCACCAGCGCGATGGGAAGGCCCGTGGCGAGCAGCAGGATGCCCAGGTAGAAGCCGATGTAGCTCCCGAGGATCACCCCTCCGAGGGCGCCGAGCGCCTGCCGGGTCAGGGCCCGCGCGGGGAAGTGCAGCGCCCGGTGGCTGCGGTCGACGCGCACCCGGTCGAGCAGCGCGTCGGCGATGTCGAGGGAGTCGACCGCCACGTCGACCACGGCCCCGCTTCGGAGGGTGAACTGCACCCTCGGCGGCTCTCCGGGGATCGCCATCCCTTCGGCGATCTCCGCCCGCTCGAAGCGCATGGCGCCGGGTCCGTCGCCGAGGGCGATGCCGTGATCGTCGGCGGCGAGCCCCCCGTCGACCACGCGTCCCGCCCAGAGCCACGAGGCGAGCCCGAGCATCAGCGCGGTCACCGCCCCGAGGGGGATCATCATCAGCGGGGCGGCGGCGGCGAGGCCGAGCGTGGCGAGCAGCACCACGAGGACGGCGAAGATCTGCGCGGTGCGAGGGCGGCGGATCAGCACCCTCGCGCCCGGCACCGTCAGCGGGGGTCCGGGGGAGGGGGCTTCCATGGGGTCAGCGCACCCGCAGGACGACCATGCCCGTAGACACCCCGGACGAGCGGCAGGGCTTGAGCACGGCGTCGCAGAGGTCCCTCGCGGTGGCGTCGGGGCGCTGGGCGAGCACGGCGGCCATGGCGCCGATGGAGCGCATCCCGAAGCCGTCGCGGCTGCCGAACACGAAGAGGTCTCCTCGGGTGAGGCGCTCGGTGGTGACCAGCATGCCCCCGTGGGTGATGCCCGGGGTGCGGTTGGCGTGGTTGAGGAGGCGCTGGGGCTCGCCGTTGCGGGCGCGGTAGACGCGCATCCCCGCGGAGACCGCGATGTGCGCCTGGTCGCCCACGATGACCATCGCCGCGAGCTGGGCGTCGAGGTTGAGGTGCGGCTCGATGAGCACCGAGCGCAGCCTGGCGAGGGACTGGGCGCCCGCGCCGACCGCGCGCTCGAGTGCGCCGAGGCCCTTCTGGCCGTCGCCGAGGCTCGACTCCAGGGTGACCCTCACGGTCTCCGCGACCTGGCTCCAGAGCCTCGCCGGGGCCACCGGGCTGATGACGCAGAACACCGGGTGCTTGGGCGAGGCCCACGCGAGGTCCTTCGCGAGGGAGCCCGCGCGCACCGCCGAAGGGGATGATCCGACCGCAACCTCCAGGCCCATGCGACGGGGACGATGGTTGTCAGACCTGCCCGGTGGTTGCAACGACCGAAGTCAGCGAGGGGCGAAGGCGAACACGTTGCCCTCTTCGGTGAAGAAGCTCCAGGGCTCGGAGGTCATGGCGCGGACGGCGCCGCCGCCGGCGCGGACCGGGCGCCAGCCCTCGACGGAGCCGAGGCGGTCGACGAGCACGGAGCCCCGGGCGCCCGCGGCCAGGAAGCCGAAGGTCGAGCCGCTGCTCGAATAGCCCGGGCGGCTCTCCTCGAAGGGGATCTCGGTGACCGAGACCACGAAGAGGTCTTCGGTGGTGCTCGAGCGCACCAGGGTCCACGGAGACATCGCGGAGGTCGAGACCATCGCCCCGCCGTCGCCGACGGCGAGGAGGGTGTTGTTCCATGCGGCGATGGCGCGGAGGGTGGCGCTGACGGGGGAGGCCTGGCGGGTGAGCTCGGCGCTCTCGAAGGAGCCGCCGACGATGGTTCCGCCGGCGCCCACCGCGACGACCGAGCCGTCGGGGGTGGAGACCGTGACGCCGTGGAGGTCGGCGGCGGTGTTGCTGACGACGGACGACCAGACGCCGTCGGAGGCGCGGCGCAGCACCGTCCCTCCGGCGCCCACGGCGATGAGCGTCGACTGGCGCGAGGCGACGGCGTGGAGCTCGGCGCTCGATCCGGTGGACTCCGGCACCCAGCGGCGCTGCGCTGGGTCGAAGCGCAGGGCGGTGCCTCGGGCGCCGACGACCACCAGCGGGTCGCCCGAGGTGATGGCGTAGAGGTCGGCCTCGGTGCCGCTGGGCACGGGGGCCCACGAGGTGGCCGACTCGGCGCGGAAGAAGATGCTCCCCCGGTCGCCGACGACCCAGGTTCCGCCGCCTGCGCGCACCGCCGCCCGCAGCGCGACCTGGCCGATGGGCGACGGGGGAGACCAGCGCCCGCGGAGCTCGAGCGAGGGGGCCGTGGTCACCGCGGAGGGGCGTCGCGCGGCGCTCATGAACCCGACCGCCGCCCCGATCAGGACCACCATGGCGACGGCGGCGATGATCAGCCGGGGGGCGGCCGCGGTGGCCGGCGAGGCGCGGCCCTGTCGGAGGGAGTCGAGCTCGGTCTGGAGCTGCGCGTTCTGCTGTGCGAGCGCCTCGGCGCGCTGGAGCGCGGCCTCTCGTTCGTCGCGATAGTCACCCATGGCGCTACCCTAGCCGACGCCCGTCACCGCGTCCGCTCGGGGCGAAACCACTCCAGCAGGAAATCGCGGAACGCCTTCACCCTCCGGGGGATGTGCTTCGCCGCGGGGTACACCAGCCAGATGGGCGACACGGGCATCTCCCACTCCGGCAGCACCCGCACCAGCTTGCCCTCGGCCACGTCGACGGCGCCCACGAAGTGCGGCAGCTGCCCGACCCCCGCCCCCGCCCTCAGCGCCGCCCGGATGAACGCGAACTCGTTGCCCCCGATGCGCCCCTCGGCCTCGACCCGAGCGGTCTCTCCCCCGGGGCCCGCCAGCGTCCAGCTCGCTCGGCCCTCCTTCGGGCGGAAGAGCACCAGGGTGTGGGCCGCGAGCTCCGAGGGCGCGCGGGGCGCCGGGCGCCGGGCGAGGTAGCCCGGCGAGGCGAAGAGCTGGATGTTGCCGCTGGTGAGCTCGCGCGCGACCATCGACGGGTCGGTCACCTTGCGCACCGCCCGCAGCGCCAGGTCGAAGCCCTCGCCCAGCAGGTCGACGATGCGCGCCGAGAGGTCGACCTCGATGCGCAGCCCCGGGTGCCTCGCCGCGAAGCGCAGCACCAGCTCGCCCAGCGACGAGTCGACGAAGTCTGCCGGGGCGGTGAAGCGCAGCAGGCCCTTGAGCTCCCCGGGGCGGTCGCCGATGGTGCCGGCGATCTCCCGCAGCCCGGCCAGGTGCGGTGAGGCCTGGGCGTAGAGCGAGCGGCCCTCGGCGGTGAGCGCCACCCGCCGGGCGCCACGCTCCAGCAGCCTTGCGCCCAGCGAGTCTTCGAGCCGGGTGAGCGCCCGGCTCACCGTCGACTTCGGGACGCCGCGGCGCGCCGCGGCGGCGGTGAGCGAGCCCGCCTCCACCACGTCGACGAAGACCACCAGCAGGTCGAGGGAGGGAAGCGTTGCGCTCATGCAACAGGATGCTGCCAAGGGGTCACACCGTTGCGCAAGAGGCAACCGTGACGCCCCCCTCGCGGCGCTGTGGTAGCGTCCGCGCCCCGTATTCGCTGGAGGTCCGATCGATGTTGAAGCCTGACGCCGCCATCGCGTTCTGCGAGCAGACCTGGGAGTCCGAGATCCTCCCGGTGATCCACGACTACATCCTCATCCCCAACAAGTCGCCCGCCTACGACGCCGACTGGAAGGCCAACGGTCACATGGACCGGGCGGTCGCCCTGCTCGAGGGCTGGTGCCGCGCGCAGAAGATCCCCGGGCTCACCGTGGAGGTCGTGCGCCTGAAGGACGAGCAGGGCCACGAGCGCACTCCGGTGCTGTTCATGGAGATCCCCGCGACGGGCGGCGTGGAGGGCGACACGGTGCTGCTCTACGGCCACCTCGACAAGCAGCCCGAGATGGAGGGCTGGGAGCCCGGCCTCGGCCCGTGGACCCCGGTGCGCCGGGGAGACAACCTCTACGGCCGCGGCGGCGCCGACGACGGCTACGCCACCTTCGCGTCGCTCACGGCGCTGCGGCTGCTGCACGAGCAGGGCCTCGCCCACGCGCGCTGCGTGGTGCTCATCGAGGCCGACGAGGAGAGCGGGAGCACCGACCTCCCGGCGTACATCGACCACCTCGCGGCGCGCATCGGCCAGCCCTCGCTGGTGGTGTGCCTCGACTCCGGCTGCGCCAACTACGACCAGCTCTGGATCACCACCTCGCTCCGCGGCCTGCTGGGCGGGACGCTCCGGGTCGACGTGCTGGAGAACGGCGTGCACTCGGGCGACGCGAGCGGCGTGGTGGCGTCGAGCTTCCGCGTGGTGCGGCAGCTCCTCTCTCGCATCGAGGACGAGTCCACCGGGCGCATCAAGCTGGACGCGCTGCACGTGCCCGTCCCCGCGGCGAGGCAGGCGCAGGCGGAGGCCGCGGCGAGCGCGCTGGGCGAGGTGATCTGGGGGAAGTTTCCCTTCGTGAAGGGAATGGTCCCGATGGGAGAGAGCGGCGCCGAGCGGGTGCTCAACCGCACCTGGCGCCCGACGCTCTCGGTGACCGGCGTCGACGGCATGGCCTCGCTCCAGAACGCCGGCAACGTGCTGCGCCCGTACACCAGCTTCAAGCTGTCGATCCGGCTGCCTCCGGGGGTCGATCCGACGAGCGCGACGGCGGCGGTGAAGCAGACGCTGGAGAGCGATCCGCCGTACGGGGCGAAGGTGAGCTTCGAGGCGGAGAAGGGCGGGCCGGGGTGGGACGCGCCGCCCTTCGCGCCGTGGCTGGAGGCGTCCATCCGCGCGGCGAGCGAGACCTTCTTCGGTCAGCCCGCGATGTCCATGGGCGAGGGGGGGACCATCCCCTTCATGGGGATGCTGGGGGAGAAGTTCCCCCAGGCGCAGTTCCTGATCACCGGGGTGCTCGGCCCGGGGAGCAACGCCCACGGACCCAACGAGTACCTGCACATCCCGACCTGCAAGCGCCTCACGGCCAGCGTCGCGGACGTGCTCGCGCGGCACTGCGTGCGCGAGCGGTAGAGCCCTCTCACGCCCCGAAGCGGTAGCCCAGCAACAGCATCGCGAGGAGCTGCGTCGACGCGCCGGCGTCGGTCATCACCTCGGCCGAGAGCCCCAGGCGCCACCGCCGGCCGAAGCGCCGGTCGGCGGCGACGCGGGCGCGGTGCATCCAGGTGGGAAAGGTGCCGCGGAGGAAGAGCCAGCGGTCGAGGCCGTAGGAGACGTTGGCGTAGAGCCAGCGCCCGAAAGGAACCTCCACCCCGACGGTTCCGCCCGAGCCCGACACGAGGTCGCCGACGGACCATCGCGCGCGAGCGCTCACCCGGGAGCCCGCGCCGAGCAGGTCGTAGAGCACCGCGCCGACCTCGGTGGTCGAGCCCCACAGCCCCGTGTCGTCGTCGCTGATCCGAAAGGTGGCGTTGAGTCCGAGCTGCGGGCGAACCCTCGCCTCGACCCGCGCCCACGCGAAGCGCCGCATGGGGAGCGCGCTCTGCGACGGCCACCGGGTCACCAGGGACATCGGCGTCGGGCTCTGGTCCATGCCGCCCAGCGCCTCGGCGCGGAGCCTCCCTCCGAAGAAGCGCACCCGGCCCTGCGCCAGCGCTCGCGTCACCCTCGGACCGGAGCCCGCGGTGCTGTCGGCGAGGGCGTCGAACACCACCTCCGCGGAGGTCTCGAAGAGCCGGCCGTCGAGGCGACCGGAGAGCGACCCGAAGGCGCGGTCGACCCCGCCGCTCCAGCCGTCGACGACCCAGGTCGCGTCGAGCGTCAGCCGCAGCTCGCGCCCCGTCGCCCACCGCGCGGACACCCCGGCGCGAGGGGCCGAGAGGCTGGGGCGACCGTCGACCGTGTCGGGCCGCATCCCCGCGAAGAACGACAGTCCGAGGCCGACGAGCGGACGAACCGTGACGCGCGCCCCGTCGACCAGCCCCGTCGCCGTGCCCGGCGCAGGGTTCACCCGACCGAGGTCCAGCGCCCAGGTGCCGATGTCCCTCCCGGCGCGCAGGAGGTAGACGTCGAGCCTCGGGGTCGCGTGCTGGAAGGGCACGAAGAGAAGCTCCGGCGAGCCCGCCAGCCGCGCGTCGATGAGGTGGCTCCAGCTCCACCCCGCGCCGAGGTCGACCTCGAGCTGCGAGCTCAGGCCGATGTCGTGATAGCCGCGTGAGGTGCCCGTCGGGGAGCCCGCGACCAGCAGCCGCAGCAGCAGCTCTCCGCGGACCCGCCCTGCCGTCGGGGCGCGGCGCGATCCGTCCGGCGCCTCTCCTCGCGGCGTCGACTCCACCCTCGGCCACGGGGCGGTGTAGGCGGCGGCGTTCCATGGAGCCACCGGGGCGGGGGCCTCTCGGGCGCTGATCGCCTCGGTCGTGGCGGGCGCTGGCGCCGGTGGCAGCGCGAGCGTCGTCACCGCCGTCGGGAGCACTCCCGCCTCGCAGCGCAGCGAGGCCCGGTGCTCGGCCGCCGCGAGCACCACCCAGCGGGGACAGCCCTCCCCTGGCGTCTCGACCGTCATCCCCTCGCGCAGGCCCTCCGCGCGGCCCCGCTCGACGAAGACCGTGCGCTGCGTCGACGCCCTCACGGCGACCCTCGACGGCTGGGCGAGCCCGGCTCCCGCGAAGCCCAGCGCCCCGAGCGCCGCCGCGGCCGCGGTCGATCGCGGGCTCATCGCCGACCCCCCGCGTGGCAGCGGAGGCAGGTCGACGGGCCGTAGGAGTAGTCCCCCTCGCCGAGGTGGAGGATGTCCGTGCGGCCCGCGGTGTGCGCGTGGCAGTTGGTGCAGTCGATGGCGCGGGGGTCGTCTTCGCGCGTGTGGCAGTCGGCGCAGTCGCCTCCGGCGTGCGGTGGGCTGTCGATGGGGTAGCTCGGGTGCGAGGCCACCGCGCGGCTCCAGCGCGTGGTGCCGTGGCAGCGGTAGCAGTCCCGGGGGAAGCCCCGCGCGGCGTGGTCGGGCTGTCGATCGTAGAGCACGGCGTGGCAGGTGTTGCAGGCGGTGCGGGCGACCTCCGCGGGGTGGTCCGCGCCGCCGCATCCCGCGAGGACCCGAGCGGCGAGCAGCGCGGCGGCGATGGAGCTGGGGCGCATCTCAGTCGGCCCTCCCGTTGGCGTGGCACATTCGGCAGGCGCGCGACTCGTAGGCGTAGTTGCGCACCCCTCGGTGATCGTCGTCGGTGCCGGCCCGCCCGTGGGCGTGGCAGTCGGTGCAGGTGAAGACGCGGATGTTGGTCGTGTCGGTGTGGCAGTTGTTGCAGGACAGCCCCGAGTGGTCGCCCCGCAGCGGGAAGAACAGGTCGTGCTGAAGCCTTGCGGGCAGCCACCCGGAGGGGTCGTGGCAGGCGTCGCACGAGCGCAGGTTGGGGAAGCCCGAGTGGTCGACCCGGGAGCGGCGCTGGTCGCCGTCGTGGCAGCCGACGCAGGCCGTGGGGGTGTTGGGGTAGCGCCCCTCGGTGTGGCAGCCCTGGCAGCTCACCGCGGCGTGACGACCGAGCAGCGGCCACCACGTTCCGTGGTCGAAGAAGGCAGGGGACCACGAGAGGGGCGTGTGGCACTGGTCGCAGCCCGCGCGCAGGGGGCCCGTGTGCGGCGGGTGCGGGCGCCGCTGCGCGAGGGTCTCCTGGTGGCACCGGTCGCACTGCGCCACGGCGTCGCGGAAATCGCCCTGCGTGGCGCGGGTGTGGCAGCGCGCGCAGTCCTGCACCGCGTGGGCGCCGACCAGCGGGAATCGAGTGCGCTGGTGGTCGACCAGCAGGGTGTCGGGGGTCCAGGTGCGCGGGCTGTGGCAGCGGGCGCAGTCCTCGCCGAGCTGACCCCGGTGGCGGTCGGTGTGGCACTGGCCGCATCGGTTCATGGGGCCGAGCGCGTCGCGGCCCTGGTGGCACCCGGCGCACGACACCCGATCGTGGGCGCCCGTCAGCGGAGCGCCGGTGATGGTGTGGTCGAAGCCCTGGGCGCTCGCGTCTCGGCGCATCGACCAGGCCCCGGTGCCATGGCAGCCCTCGCAGCCGCGGGTCGAGTCCGCGAGCCGTCGCGCCGAGCTCCCCTCGGCGGCGGTGCGCGCCCCGTGGGGGTCGGCGTGGCATCGCCCGCAGGCGGGAGGCGTGTCGAGTCGGTACACGACCACCGGATCGCCCGTAGGCCCGGGGGTCGGCTGGTGACAGCGGTTGCAGGCGAGCGCCGCGTGGCGACCGTCGAGGGCGAAGCGCGCGCTGGCGTGGTCGAAGCCCGCCGCCGGGGTGAAGCTCGAACCCTGGTGGCAGCTCGCGCAGGGGCGCGGGGCGAACTGCCCTCGGTGCGAGTCGGCGTGGCAGGCCGAGCAGTCCCGAGGCGTCCCGGCGAAGCGCGTGGGGGCGCCGGCGCGCTCGGGGGCGTGGCAGCGGGCGCAGGGAGCGTCGTGCTGGCCCGTGAGGGCGAAGCCGGTGCGGGCGTGGGCCGCGACATCGAAGGTCGAGGGCCGCCACGCCGCCGGGGCGTGGCAGGTCGCGCAGGCGCTCGCGGGCCGCCCCTCGCGCACGAACTGCCCGCGGTGCACGTCCTGGTGACAGCCGCTGCAGGGGGGGCTGCCTCGGTCGAAGCCCGGGTCGGCGGTGGCGGTGGCGTGGCAGCTCGAGCACGCCACGGCGCGGTGCGCCCCGTCGAGGGCGAAGCGGGTGCGCGCGTGGTCCTCGGCCTCGAAGCGGGCGCGGTGCCAGGTCGACTCGTCGTGGCAGGCCTCGCAGCGGCCCTGGTCGGGGCGGTCTCGGAGCTGCCCCGCGTGGGCGTCCCGGTGGCAGTCCTCGCAGCGGGCGTGAGCGATGCCCCGGAAGCGCCGGGACGACGACACCCGGTGCGAGTGGCAGCGCTCGCAGGCGACCTGCTGGTGGGCCCCTCGCAGCGGGAAGCCCGACCGGTCGTGGAAGCCCCGGTCCCTCGCCTCGCCGGTCGCCCTCAGCCACGAGGAGACCGAGTGGCATCGCGCGCAGTCGCTGCCGAGGGAGGGGGTGTGGCGGTCGCGGTGGCACGACGCGCACGCGGTGGAGGTCTCCCGGTCGAGGGCCGCGCCGTGGCAGCGCGCGCAGCTCACCGACTCGTGGCCCCCGGTGAGGGCGAAGCGCTGCGGGGCGTGGCGCGCCCGGTCCCACACCGATCGGCTCCAGGCCGTCTCGTTGTGGCAGGCGGTGCAGGGGCCGGCGGCGTCCATGCGGTCGGCGTGGGGGTCGCGGTGGCAGTCGTCGCAGCGCGCGAAGGCGACGCCCCGGTAGCTCGCGGGGTGGCCCGGCGTCGCCCCGGCGTGGCACTGCACGCAGGTCACCGTCGCGTGGGCCCCGCGCAGCGGGAAGCGCGCCCGGGCGTGGTCGAAGGCCTGCGACGCCCCGGCCCAGTCGGCGGTGCTGTGGCAGGTGCGGCAGTCGGCGCCGAGCGAGGGGCGGTGCGGGTCGTCGTGGCACGAGGCGCAGGCGCGCTGCAGCCCGAGGAAGCTGCGGGGCCGCTCGGCGACGGGCATCCGGGAGAGGATCGGGTCGCGCTGATACCGGGGCTGATGACACTGGGCGCAGCGCAGCCGGGCGTGCGCCCCGTCGAGGCCCCAGCCCGCGAGGCGCGCGTGGTCGAAGCGATCTCTCGAGCCTCCGGGCCAGCTCACCTGCGGAGCCGTGAGCCCTCGGTGCTCGGCGTGACAGTCTTCGCAGGCCCGCCCTCGCACCCGTGCGTGGTAGCCCTGACCCGCGCTCACCCTCGCGGCGAGGCTCTGGTGACACTGGAGGCAGCGCCCCTCGGCGATGCGGTCGCCCTGGTCATGGCAGCGGACGCACTGGTCGACCCCCTCCAGGGCGCGGTGCGCGCGCGACAGCGGCCCCGGGCTGAGCTGCCCGAGCGCGGCGCCGCACCACGCGAGCAGCGCCACCGCGAGGGCCAGGGCCACGCTGCGAGCGCCGGGCCTCATAGGAAGAACCCGTACCCGAGGTACACCGCCACGGCGACGTGAAGGGAGGTCGCGACGAGCATGAGCAGCGCGAGGTCGCGGTGCAGCGTGCGCCACGCCGAGGCCGCGCGCTGTAGCAGCCCGAGGGCCTCGATGCGCACCACGTTGTCGGCGAAGCGGTGGGCGATGGAGCGTGCCGCGCGGGCCCGCTCGGTCGGCTCGGCGGCGAGGCTGCGGTCGACGGTGGTGAGCGCGCGGCGCACCCGGCGGCGGAGGCCGAAGGCCGCGGCGAGGGCGCGGAGGTCGTCGCGGAGCCCGCCGACGCGGGCGACCACCGAGCCGGACTGCGTGGCCGCGGCGTCGAGGACGTCGGCCGCGGTCGTCCCCGCGGGGCCGAGGGCTCGCAGCTCCATCGCGGCGCGGTCGACCTCCGCGGCGAGGTCTTGAAGCCCGCGCGCGGAGCCGTCCCGGGCGCGAGGGACCAGCCCGTAGAGGTACCTCCCCACGAGGCCCGAGAGCACCACCACCAGCAGCGCCGCCGAGGCGACCGTGGCGGGCGCGCTACGCAGCGTGAAGGCGCTGTGAAGGAGCACCATCACCGGGCCCGCGACGCCGGACACGACGTGCCATCGCAGCCAGGCCCGCATCGAGCCGAAGCCGGCCTTCGCGGCGTAGCGACGGCGGACCAGGTAGCCCAGGTTCGACGCGATGAGCAGCAGCCCGATCGCCCCGAGCGGGTGCCCCAGCGTGCCCGAAGGGCGGAGCAGGGCGTGGAGGTGATCGGCTCGGCGAGAGAGCGTCGGGAGGAGGTAGTACCCGCGTCCCTCGGCCACGATCACCGCCGCCGCCATCGCGGTGATGAGGGCAAGCAACACCGAAGGCCATCGCCAGGTATGTCGACTTACGGATTTTTCTTTGCGAGCCATTCGCGCTATCTGCCGCAGAGAATCAGGTGGCGATGAATCTGATCCGAAACACCGCGAGCATCGAGGAAATTTCATTCGTTGTGGCAATAACGAGAGACATGAAATGAGACTTATTATCGCAGTGCACGTTGGCCTCGCGATGTTGATGGTCGCGGCGATGCTCTTCGATGCGTTGCGCAGGCGCCGCAAGGAGCTTCGCGCTCGTACGTCGCTGTCGGCGCTCCGCCACATCGAGGCGCCGCCGACGCTGCATCCGGTGATCGACCCGACGCGGTGCATCGGCTCCGGCGCATGCGTCGCGGAGTGCCCGGAGAAGAAGCCGCTGGTGATGCTGAACGGCAGGGCCTTCCTCGCCGACGCCACGGGGTGCATCGGGCACGGGGCCTGCGCCGCGGCGTGTCCCGAGGGGGCGATCTCGCTGGTGTTCGGGACGAGCCGGCGTGGGGTCGACCTGCCGACGGTGAGTCCCCGCTTCGAGTCGAGCGCGCCGGGGGTCTTCGTGGTCGGCGAGCTCGGCGGCATGGGCCTCATCGCCAACGCCGTGCGGCAGGGCGTGCAGGCCATCGACGCGATCGCGGCGGAGCTCGACGGGGTGCGCTGCCCCGACGCGGTGGTGCCGGTGCTGGTGGTCGGGGCGGGTCCCGCGGGCATCGCCGCGGGGGTGGCGGCGAAGGCGAAGGGGCTGCGCGCGCGCCTGGTCGAGCAGCAGGGCGACCTCGGGGGCACGGTGCGGAGCTACCCCCGGGCGAAGGTGGTGATGACCCACCCCGTCGAGCTCCCTGGCTACGGGCGGGTGCGGCTGCGGCGCACCACGAAGGAGGCGCTCATCGAGCTCTGGCGCTCGGTGCTGGACCACACCGGGGTCGAGCCCGAGTTCGGGGTGCGCGTCGATGGCATCGCCCGCGAGGGCGACCTGCTGCGCGTCGACACCGACCGCGGTCCGATACGGGCGATGAAGGTGGTGCTGGCGGTGGGCCGCCGCGGGCGCCCGAGGCGCATCGGGGTCGAGGGCGAGCACCTCGCGGCGGTGCGCTACGCCCTCGACGACGCGGCGCTCCACGGAGGAAGGCGCTGCGTGGTGCTCGGCGGCGGTGACAGCGCGCTCGAGGCCGCCCTCGCGCTGAGCGCCCAGCCGGGCACCGTGGTGACCCTCGCGCACCGGGGCAACGCCTTCGCTCGCGCGAAGTCCGAGAACCGGGAGCGCGTCGAGGCCGCCGAGCGCCATGGCTCGCTGCGGGTGCTCCTCGGCCGCAGCGTGTCCGCCCTCGATGGCGCGACGATCACGCTACGAACGGCCGAGGGCGAGACCGAGGCGGTCGCCGCCGACGAGGTGTTCGCGCTGCTGGGCAACGAGCTGCCGACCGAGCTGCTCGAGCGCTGCGGGGTGTCCGTTCGCACCTGGCGGGGAGAGGTCTACGCCCCCGCGATGCCCGAGGACTGAGCCAACGCCTCTCAGGCCCCGTAGGTGCGCCGCAGGTACGACACGATCTCCGCCGACTCGAACATCGCCGCGCCGGTGTTCGGGTCGACGAGGTAGGGCACCATCATCCTGCCGCTCAGCGCCTCGAAGGCCGCGCGCTTCGGCGAGCCCTTCGCCACGTTGTGGAGCACGTAGGGGATCTCCAGCTCGCAGAGCGCCTCTCTCGCGAGGCGGCAGTAGGGCGAGACCTCGAAGCTGTACAGCTCCAGCGGCCGGGCGGGCGCCTTCGAGGGCCTCGCGGCGCGCCCGTGGCCCGCGCGGAAGGCCGAGCCCAGCGCCGAGCTCAGCATGGTCAGCGGGCCCAGCGAGAGCGCCAGCGGGACCGTCCCGTCGCCGTAGGTCTTCGCCAGGTAGCGGTTGATGTCGTCGCTCTCGTAGAGCGCCGTCCCCGTGTTGGGGTCGACCAGGTAGGGGAACATCGCCCTGCCGCCGAGCTCCTTCGCCCTGGGGCGGAAGCGGGTGCCGTCGCGGGGGCAGGGGTAGACCATCGCGTCGAGGTCGAGCACCGAGAGCATCTCCCGCACCTTGCGGCAGAAGGGGCAGGCCTCGAACTCGTAGAGCTCGAGCAGCTTCTCGGGCCGGGGCCCCGTGTGGGCGACGGACCATCCGTGGCCCAGGCGGGCGACGCCGACGAGGGAGGAGGTGGCGACATCGAGGGTGCGCTTCATGGCACGGCAGGGAGTACCACCGGGCGCCCCTCGTGTGGCTCATTCCCCGCGCCGTGTAGCGAGAATGATGCTTCGGATGAGGCCGCGGAGACGGTAGTCTCGCGGCTCACTGGCGACGTGGCGAGGACTGCGCCAGACCGCGTCAGGAAAGGATCCTCGCTGCTCCCGATGACGCCCTGCCGACCGCCGCCTCCGCCCTTGCCCCATCGCGCCGAGCTCTACGCCCCGGGGGCGCCCTAGACGGTGCCGAAGCGCCGCTGGTGGATCGTGGTCGTGGGCGCGCTCTCCATCGCGGCGCTCGTGCTCGCCCTGCGCCATCGCACGACGTCCCGGCAGCAGGGCGCCTCCGCCGCCCGCGACGCCGCGGCCGCGAGGGACCGCCCCGTCCCGGTGCTGGTCGCCACGGTCGAGCGGCGCGACGTCCCGCTCTACCTGGAGGGCCTCGGCACCGTCGCCGCGTACCACACCGTCACCGTGCGCCCGAGGGTGGAGGGCCGCCTCGACGCCGTGCGCTTCACCGAAGGGCAGACGGTGCGCCGCGGCGACCTGCTGGCGCAGATCGACCCGCGGCCCTTCGCCATCGCGCTCCGTCAGGCCGAGGCCGTCGTCGCTCGCGACCGGGCGCTCGTCGCCTCCAACCGCCGCACCCTCGAGCGCAGCCGCTCGCTGCTCGAGCAGCGCTTCGCCGCGCAGGCCGACGTGGACGCCGCCCTCGGGGCCTTCGAGCAGTCGCAGGCCAGCCTGCGCGCCGACGAGGCCCAGGCCGCCGCCGCGAGGCTCAACCTCGACTACGCGCGCATCACCTCGCCCATCGACGGGGTCACCGGGCTGCGGCAGGTCGACCCGGGCAACGTCGTCCGCCCCTCGGACGCCAACGGCATCGTGCTGGTGAGGCAGATCGACCCCATCGCGGTGATGTTCACGCTGCCGCAGGACGAGCTCCCCCGCATCGCGGCGGAGATGGCCCGGGGAGAGCTGCCCGTGGAGGTCTACAGCCGCGACGGGTCTACCCGACTGGGCGTCGGGGCGCTGGCGGTGCTCGACAACCAGATCAACCAGGCGACGGCTACGCTGCGCCTCAAGGCCGTCTTCGCCAACCCGGCGAGGGCCCTCTGGCCCGACCAGTTCGTCAAGACGCGGCTGCTGCTCACCACCGTGCGAGGCGCGCTGGTGGTCCCCGCGGCGGCCGTGCAGCGGGGCCCGCAAGGCACCTTCGCGTACCTGGTCTCCACCGATCAGCGGGTGGTCGTGCGCCCGGTGCGGGTCGATCGCATCGAGGGCGAGCAGGCCCTCATCGCCGACGGCCTCGGCGCGGGCGACCAGGTGGTCGTCGAGGGCACGAGCCGGCTGCGCGCCGGCGCCAGGGTGCAGACCCGTGACGGCGGCGGCGGCGGTCGCGGCGCCCGGAGGACCGCGGACCCGTGAGCAGCCTCTCCGAGCCCTTCATCCGGCGTCCGGTGGCCACCTCGCTGCTGATGGTGGCGCTGCTGCTGGTGGGGCTCGTGGCCTTCCGTCAGCTCCCGGTCGCCCCGCTGCCGCAGGTCGACTACCCCACCATCGTGGTGTCGACCTCGCTGCCCGGGGCCAGCGCGGAGACCATGGCCTCGTCGGTCACCTCGGCGCTCGAACGCCAGCTCGGGGCGATGCCGGGGCTCTCGCAGATGACGTCCATGAGCAGCTTCGGGACGTCGCAGATCACCCTGCAATTCAGCCTCGATCGCCCCATCGGCGCCGCCGAGCAGGACGTCCAGGCGGCCCTCAACGCGGCCTCCTCGCTGCTGCCCCGCACGCTCCCTTCGCCGCCCACCTACAGCCGGAGCAACCCCGCCGACACGCCGGTGCTCACCCTCTCGGTGTCGTCTCGCTCCTTGCCGCTCACCCAGGTCGACGACCAGGCCGACTCCATCCTCGCGCAGAAGATCTCCCAGGTGGTGGGCGTCGGGCTCGTCACCCTCAACGGTAGACAGAAGCCCGCGGTGCGCGTCCAGGTCGACCCCGCGGCCCTCGCCGGGACCGACCTCACCCTCGAGGACGTGCGCGCCGCCCTGGCCGCCGCCAACGTGCACCAGCCCGCAGGGAGCATCGACGGCCCGAGGCAGAACTACACCCTCGCCACCAACGACCAGCTCACCTCCGCGGAGGGCTTCCGCTCCGTGGTGCTGGCCTGGCGCAACGGCGCGCCGGTGCGGCTGCGCGAGGTCGCCCACGTGGTCGACGCCGCGGAGAACGCCCAGCTCGCGGGGTGGGCCAACGGGCAGCGCGCGGTGATCCTCAACGTGCAGCGCCAGCCCGGGGCCAACATCATCGAGGTCACCGACCGCATCAAGGAGCTGCTCCCCCGGCTGCGCGCCGCGCTCCCCCAGGGCGTGGAGGTGGCCATCGTGAGCGACCGCACGGAGACCATCCGGGCCTCCGTCGAGGACGTGGAGTTCACCCTGGTGCTCACCATCGGCCTGGTGGTGCTGGTGATCTTCCTCTTCCTCCGCAACGTGAGGGCGACGGTGATCCCCGGGGTGGCCGTTCCGCTCTCGCTGGTCGGCACCTTCGGGGTGATGTACGCGCTCGGCTACTCGCTCAACAACCTCACGCTGATGGCGCTGACCATCTCCACGGGCTTCGTCGTCGACGACGCCATCGTGGTGACCGAGAACATCGCCCGCTACATCGAGGAGGGCGAAGACCCCTTCGAGGCCGCGCTCAAGGGCGCGAAGCAGATCGGCTTCACCATCGTGTCGCTCACCGTGTCGCTGGTGGCGGTGCTGATCCCGCTGCTCTTCATGGGCGGCATCATCGGGCGGCTGTTTCGCGAGTTCGCGGTGACCCTCGCGGCGGCCATCGGCGTCTCCGCGGTGCTCTCGCTCACCCTCACCCCGATGATGGCGGCCTGGCTGCTCAAGCCCGAACCGCCCCCCGAGCAGCGCGGCCGTCTCTACCAGGCCTCCGAGCGGGTCTGGGAGTCGATCCTCGCGGCCTACGACCGCGGGCTGCATCGGGTGTTCTCGCACCAGCGCGCCACGCTGCTCAGCGCCGTCGCGACGCTGGGGCTCACGGCGCTGCTCGCGGTGGCGGTGCCGAAGGGCTTCTTCCCGCAGCAGGACACCGGGCTGATCGTGGGCGTGACCGAGGCGTCGCCGGACGCCTCCTTCGAGCGGATGAGCGAGCGGCAGCAGGCGGTGGCCGACGTGGTGAGGGTCGACCCCGACGTGGCCAGCGTGGTGTCCTTCATCGGCGCCGACGGGACCAACCCCAGCGCCAACACCGGGCGGCTCTCGATCACGCTCAAGCCCCGAGGGGAGCGCGACGCCGACGCGGAGGCCATCCTCGCGAGGCTCCAGCGCAGCCTCCAGCGCGTCGAGGGCGTGAGCGTCTACCTGCAGGCCGTGCAGGACCTCCAGGTGGACACCCGCACCGCGCGCACCCAGTACCAGTACACCCTGGAGGACTCCGACCCCGACGAGCTCGCCGAGTGGGCCCCCCGGCTCATGGGCGAGCTCCGCGGGCTGCGCGACCTCACCAGCGACCTGCAGGGCACCGGGCTCGCGCTGGCGGTGCACGTCGACCGCGACACGGCCTCCCGCATGGGCGTCACGGCGCAAAGCATCGACGACACCCTCTACGACGCCTTCGGTCAGCGGCAGGCCTCGCTGATCTTCACGCAGCTCAACCAGTACCGGGTGATCCTGGAGCTCGCCCCGGAGCATCAGCGAGACGCCCGGGCGCTGGAGCGGCTCTATGTGAGGGCGCAGGGCGGGGGGCTGGTCGCGCTCTCGGCCTTCTGCCGCTTCGAGCAGCGTCCGTCGCGCCTGGCGGTGATGCACCAGGGGCAGTTTCCGGTGGTCACCCTCTCCTTCAACCTCCGCCCCGGAAGCTCCCTCGGAGAGGCCGTCGAGCTCATCGCCGCGGCCGAGCGTCGCATCGGGATGCCCCCTGGAATCCGGGCGCAATTCCAGGGCGCGGCGCAGGCCTTCCAGGAGTCCCTGGCGAGCCAGGGCGCGCTCATCGCCGCGGCGCTCATCGCCGTCTACATCGTGCTGGGCGTGCTCTACGAGAGCTTCATCCACCCGGTGACGATCCTCTCCACGCTGCCCTCCGCGGGGGTGGGCGCCTTCGCCGCGCTGCTGCTCACCGGCACCGAGTTCAGCGTCATCGCCCTCATCGGCGTGGTGCTGCTCATCGGCATCGTGAAGAAGAACGCCATCATGATGATCGACTTCGCGCTGGAGGCCGAGCGCGACGAGGGGCTCTCTCCCCAAGACGCCATCCACCGGGCCTGCCTGTTGCGCTTCCGCCCCATCATGATGACCACGCTGGCCGCGCTGCTGGGCGCGCTCCCTCTGGCGCTGGGGCACGGCACCGGCTCGGAGCTTCGCCGCCCGCTGGGCATCGCCATCGTCGGCGGCCTGCTGGTGTCGCAGCTCCTCACGCTCTTCACCACGCCGGTGATCTACCTCTCCATGGAGCGCGCCCGCGCCTGGGTGGCGAGCAGGCCCTGGCGGTCGGCGTGAGCGTCGGCCCCCTCACCTGCGCTGCCGCGCGCCCTCACCCCCGCGGGGCGGGGGCAAGGGCTCCGACCGCTGCAACACGAGCGCTAACCTGTCAGCATCCAGAGCCCTTGCCCCCGCCCCGCGGGGGTGAGGGCGCGCGGCAGCGGGGTGAGGGGGCCGACGCGCGGCCCTGGCGGAGCCCGTGAGCCTCTCGTCGCCCTTCGTCCACCGCCCGGTCGCGACGGCGCTGCTGGCGCTGGCGGTGCTGCTCGGCGGCGCGGCGGCGTACACCCGTCTCCCGGTGGCGCCCCTGCCCAGGGTCGACTTCCCCACCCTCTCGGTGAGCGCCTCGCTCCCCGGGGCCAGCCCGGAGATCATGGCCTCCGCGGTCGCCACGCCCCTCGAGCGCCGCCTCGGGCGCATCCCCGGCGTCGCCGAGATGACCTCCAGCAGCACGCTCGGATCGACCAGCGTCACGCTCCAGTTCGACCTCAGCCGCGACGTCGCCGACGCCTCGCGCGACGTGCAGGCCGCCATCAACGCCTCCCTCGGCGAGCTCCCTCCGGGGCTCCCCAGCCGGCCCTCCTTCCGCAACTTCAACCCCTCCGACGCGCCGGTGCTCATCGTCTCGCTCACCTCCGACGAGCTGCCGCTCCCGCAGCTCTTCGACCAGGCCAACACCGTCCTCGCGCAGCGCATCTCTCGCGTCGAGGGCGTCGGCCAGGTGATGGTGGGCGGCGGCCAGCAGCCCGCCGTGAGGGTGCAGGCCGATCCGGTGGCGCTCGCGGGCGTCGGGCTCTCCCTCGAAGACGTGCGCGCCGCCCTCGCTCGCTCCACCGTCGACCAGGCCACCGGGTCCGTCGGCAACGCGTCGCAGGCCATGGCCATCGAGCCCGACGACCAGCTCCACGGCGCGGCGGCGTTTCGCCCGCTGGTGCTCGCCTGGCGCGACGGCGCCCCGGTGCGGCTGCGGGACGTCGCCCGGGTCATCGACGACGTGGAGAACAACCGCGCCGCCGCCTGGGCCAACGGCCGCCGCGCGGTGGTGCTCATCATCCGCAAGGAGCCCGGCGCCAACGTCATCGACGTCATCGCCCGCGTCAGGGCGCTGCTGCCCTCGCTCGCGGCGGCCATCTCGCCCTCCGTCCGCGTCGACGTGGCGGTCGACCGGGCGAACACCATCCGCGCCTCGGTGCGCGAGGTCGAGCACTCGCTGCTCATCAGCGTGGCGCTGGTGGTGCTGGTGGTCTTCGCCTTCCTCCGCAGCGCCCGCGCGACGCTCATCCCCAGCGTGGCCGTCCCGCTCTCCCTGGTCGGAACCTTCGGGCTGATGTACGCGCTCGGCTACTCGCTCAACAACCTCACGCTCATGGCGCTCACCGTCTCCACGGGCTTCGTGGTCGACGACGCCATCGTGGTGACCGAGAACATCACCCGCTACATCGAGGAGGGAGACCGCCCCGTCGAGGCCGCGCTCAAGGGCGCCAGGCAGATCGGCTTCACCATCGTCTCCATCACCGTGTCGCTGCTGGCGGTGTTCATCCCCATCCTGCTGATGGGCGGCATCGTGGGCAGGCTCTTCCGGGAGTTCGCCGTCACCCTGAGCGTGGCCATCGCCCTCTCCGCGGTGGTCTCGCTCACCGTCACCCCGGCGATGTGCGCCCGGCTCCTCAGGCCCTCCTCGGAGCGCTCCCAGGTGTGGCTCTACCGCGTGTCCGAGCGCGCCTTCCAGCGGATGCTCGGGGCCTACGCGTGGAGCCTCGACCTGGTGCTGCGCTTCCGCAGGCTCACCCTGCTGGTCATCCTCGGCGCCGTCGCGCTCACGGCCTGGCTGGGCTGGATCATCCCCAAGGGGCTCTTCCCCCAGCAGGACAGCGGCCAGCTCATGGGGGCCGCCGAGGCCCCGCAGGACGTCTCCTTCCTCACCACCCGCGACCGGCTGGAGCGCGTCTCCAGGGCCGTGCTCGTCGACCGCGACGTGCGCCACGCGGTGGCCTTCATCGGAGGCGGCGGCGGCGCCCGGGGATCGTCCGGGATGCTCTTCGTCGAGCTCCGGGAGAAGCCCGCGCGCACCGCGAGCGCCGACGAGGTGATCGCCCGGCTGCGCCGCACCCTCGGCCGCGTCCAGGGGATCACCGTCTTCCTCCAGTCGGTGCAGGACGTCCGCATCGGGGGCAGGGCGTCGCGCACGCAGTACCAGTACACCCTCGAAGACGCCGACCTCGACGAGCTGCGAAGCTGGGCCCCGAGGCTGCTCTCGGCCCTCCGAGGGGTGAGAGAACTCCGCGACGTGGCCACCGACCAGGAGAGCGCCGGGCTGGCGCTGGCCATCGAGGTCGACCGCGACACCGCGGCGCGCCTGGGCGTCTCGATGCAGGCCGTCGACGAGACCCTGGCCGACGCCTTCGCGCAGCGGCAGGTCGCCATCACGCACACGGAGCTCAACCACTACCGGGTGATCCTCGAGGCGCCCGCGTCGATGCAGCAGGGCCCCGAGTCCATCGAGCGGATCTATGTGCGGGGCCGCGGGACGGCGCTGGTCCCGCTGGGGGCGATCGCCCGGGCGACGCCTGGCGTCCTGCCGCTCTCGGTCAACCACCAGGGGCAGTTTCCCGCGGTGACGCTCTCCTTCAACCTGGCTCCCGGGGTGTCGCTGGGTCAGGCCGTCGAGGCCATCTCCGCCGCCGAGCGCCGCATCGGCCTGCCCGCCGGGGTGAGGGCGAACTTCCGGGGCACCGCGCAGGCCTTCCAGGACTCGCTGAAGACCCAGCCGATGCTCATCCTGGCGGCGCTCATCGCGGTCTACCTGGTGCTCGGGATGCTCTACGAGAGCCTGGTGCACCCGGTGACGATCCTCTCCACGCTGCCCTCCGCGGGGGTGGGAGCGCTCGCGGCGCTGCTGCTCACCGACACCGAGTTCAGCGTCATCGCCCTGGTCGGCGTGGTGCTGCTCATCGGCATCGTGAAGAAGAACGCCATCATGATGATCGACTTCGCGCTGGAGGCCGAGCGCGACGAGGGGCTCTCCCCCCACGACGCCATCCGCAAGGCCTGCCTGTTGCGCTTCCGCCCCATCATGATGACCACGCTGGCCGCGCTGCTGGGCGCGCTCCCTCTGGCGCTGGGCACCGGCACCGGCTCGGAGCTTCGCCGCCCGCTGGGCATCGCCATCGTCGGCGGCCTGCTGGTGTCGCAGCTCCTCACGCTCTTCACCACGCCGGTGATCTACCTGGCGCTCGACCGCTACACCCGCCGCGCGAAGCGCTCCGCCGCGGGGAGTGTACGCTCCGGGGCCGATGGCTCGTGAACGCCGGTGGATGGTGGTGGCCTTCGTCGCCTGCGCGCTGCTGGCTGCGGCGGTGTGGCGATGGTCCGGCGCGCTGCCCTCGGGAGGCATCACGACGCGACGCCCGGAGGGGGAGGGTGCGGCGCTCACGGCCCACCGCAGCGCTGCTCCGGGGACGGCATCGTCGGGCGCTCTCGACGCGGGGAGCTTCCGGCCCCCCTCGGCGACGGTGCACGACCGCGCGGTGAGGGACGACATCCGGGCTCGCATCCTCGCGGCCTGGCTCTCTGCGCTGCCGGAGGTCGACGGGGGCTTCGACGCGGGCCACGCCGCGCACATCCCCATGCCCGTCCTCGACGGAGGAACGGTCGACCCGAGCTACCTCCGAGAGCGCATCCGCGAGGACTTCGTCCCGATGGCGAGGGCCTGCTACGAGCAGCTCCTCGGGCGGCGTCCCGACGCCTCCGGGAGGGCGCTGACGGAGTTCGTGATCCTCGGCGACGAGCGCCTCGGCGGGGTCGTCGACGAGGTGACCGTCCAGCCTGGCGACGGGGGTCTCTCCGACGAGGGCTTCGCCACCTGCCTGAGGGAGTCGATGTACACCGTGGCCTTCCGCCCGCCTCCGGGCCGCGGGTCACTGCGGGTGCGCTATCCCTTCATCTTCCGGCCCGAGGACTCCGGCGCGGGGCGGTGAGCTCAGCGCCAGCGGATCTCCACGCTGCCAAAGCCCAGTCCCCTCACCAGGCTGCCGACGGTGTGCGCGGCGCTGGTCTTCGCCCGCTCGAGGATGCCGGACTCCAGCGCGCCCCGGGTGATGGAGCGCTCGGCCTCGAGGCGGGCCCTGCTCTCCAGGCCCTCGGCGCGGCGGGCGAGCAGGTCGGTGCTGCGGCTGTGGACGTGGGTGTGCTCGCTGTCGAGGCGCGCGTGGAAGATCTGCGGCGCCGGGAGCGTCAGGGTCACCTGGCGCGAGGCCCTGTCGACGTGCACGTCCTCGGGCCGCAGCGAGGCGAGGTCGACCCCCGCGATCACCTCCCCGACCGCCACCAGCAGGATCGAGTCTTCCGCGTGCACCAGCCCGAAGGCGTGCTCCTGCTCCTCGCGCAGGTCGATGACGCGCTCCATGTGGAAGGTGACGCTCTCCAGCCGGGCGAGCTCCTGCACCGAGCGCAGCACGTTGGGCGTGGGGCGCACCACCGTGGTGGCGGTGCTGGCCGAGGGCGCGGGCCTCGCCGTGTAGGCCGTGGTGGCCACCGAGGCGGCGACCGAGGCCGCGACGATCAACAGTGCGCCCGCGGCGCCAGGGAGGAGCTTTGCCATGGGTGTTGCGAGCCAGTGTACGCCGCCGGGGCGAGCGCGCTCGCAGCCGTCATGGCGAGGATCACATCGTCGAGAGGAAGGCCCGCAGCGCCGAGCGCTCGGGGGCCGGGAGGTCGAGACCGAATACGTGTCCAGGTATGGCTGCGACGCCCCTCGTGCCCGGGTAGTCGTCGCGCAGCCGCGCGGGGTCGAGCAGCGCGTCGAGGCCCTCGACGGAGCCGTCGTGGAGCAGCCACCGCCTCGCCCCCACTCCCCGCAGCGAAGGAACCCGATAGGACCCGGTGCCCCGCGTGGGAGAGCGGGCGAGGGCGGGATCGGTGCCGACCTCATCCGCCGCGACGAGCCCGCCGCCCCAGGTGGGAGGCGCGTGGCATCGCCCGCAGCGAGCGGCGAAGACCGCGGCGCCGGGGTGGTCGACGTGCGGCGCGGGGAGCGAGTCGGCCAGCGAGTCGAGGTAGAGCGCGAGGCCGAGCGCCACCTCCCTCGGGGGCCGCACCGCCTCGTGGTGCGAGGTGATGAGCAGGGTCTCGATGCGTATCGCCAGCGCCGAGAGCGAGCGACGGCGCACCGCCCCGGAGCGCTGGAGATGGGACTGCTCTCTCACGGCGCGCAGGTCGGGGATGGCGACGGGCTCTCGTCCATCGTCGGTCGTGACGTCGACGCGGCCGGGACCCCAGCGTCGCAGCCGCGCTTCCTCCGCCGGGGGGATGGTGGGGTTGCTGTCGGCGCCGAGGGCACCCAGGTCGAGGGCTCCGTTGGCGAGCCCTGCGACGGCGTTGCCCTCCGCGTCGGGAGCGCGGTGGCAGGTGGCGCAGGAGTAGGCGAGGCCGACGGTTCCGTCTGCGAGGGCGACCCGCAGCAGCCCGCCGACCTGGCCGTCGGGGCTGGTCCAGAAGCCGTAGCGGGCGGCGGCCCCGGGGGCCCGGAGCGTGGCTTCGACGGTGGTCGACGCGAGCATCGCGGGGTAGCGGGAGAAGGCCGCCTCGCCGAGAGAGAGCAGCGAGGCCCGATCGGTGGAGCTCGGGAGCTCGAGCGCTCGCAGCGGCGCGTTGGAGGGGACGAGCGGCGCGGCCGGGGGGTTCCACACCGGGCGGAGGGACCAGTCGCGGGCGTCGGCGCTGTCGTAGCGGGCGAGGCGCAGCCGGGCGTAGTCGTTGTCCGCGGTGGTGAGCGAGGCGACGAGCTCGGCGCGGCGAAACGCCCGGTCGGTCAGGTAGCGCTGCGCCTCGGTGGCCCCGGGGTCGCCCCCGCACGAGGCCGCCGCGAGGCAGAGCGCTAGCCGACGCATCCCTGGTTCGAGCAGCGCCAGTGGCCCACCTGGCGCGAGTACATGCAGTAGGGCCGCTGTCCCACGAAGCCCGCGTCGAGGCCGACGCAGTCCTCGTCGTCGATGCACTCGTCCGCGGGCGTGTGGCAGTAGTAGCCGACGAGGCCGCCGTACTCGCCGCAGTCGCCCAGCGTCGGGGAGCAGTACCCGCCCGCGCCGCAGTTGGCGTCGACCTGGCAGTTGCCCCCGAGGCACACGTTGGCGCCCGCCGCGCCGCGCGACGCGAGGCGGCACTCGCAGGGGCCTCCCGCCATGCACTCGCTGTCGGTGGTGCAGACGTCGTAGTTGCAGCGGCACCCGTCGTGGGGGTTGCCCACGCAGCGACCGTTGGTCCCGGTGGTGCAGTCGCTGTCGGCGGAGCAGGTCCCCCCGGGGATGGAGCCTCCCTCGCAGCTGCTCGGCGGCCGAACCGAAGGGCACGTCATCGCGCTCGCCCTGTGCCGTCGAGGAACCCTCCCAGGCATCGGGACATCCACCGCAGGCACATCCACCGCGGGCACGTCCATCACGGGCACGTCGGTCGAGGGCACGTCCGAGCCGTGGCCGGCGTCCCCCGCGGTGGTCACCGAGGAGCCGCAACCGAGGGGGAGGTACAGCGCGGCGAGGGAGGTCAGGAGAACGATGGTGCGATGGGACATCGGAGGGGAATCCTCGCCAGGGAGAAGGGTACGAGGGGAGCGGTCAGTGGAGCGAGGGGCTTCGCGTGGCGAGCAGGGCGAGCAGCCGATCGAAGTCCACGGGCTTCACCAGGTGGTGCTCGCATCCCGCGTTGCGCGAGCGCTCCCGGTCTTCGGGGCGGCCGTAGCCCGACACGGCGATGAGCATCGGGGCCGCGCGCTCGGCGCTGGCGTGCAGCCCCTGGGCGACCTCGAGCCCGTGCATCCCCGGGAGGCCGAGGTCGAGCAGCACCACGTCGGGCCGATCTCTCTCCACCGCGGCGAGCGCGCTGGGGCCATCGGCCGCGGTGGTGGCGTCGTGGCCGTACATCTTGAGCATCTCCGCGGTCATCTCGGCGACGTCGTCGTTGTCGTCGACCACGAGGATTCTCAAGGGCACGACATGGCTCAGGCTGGGATCAGGAGGATGCATGGGAGGAGCGGAGTCTAAGCTCGGCCCTGCCCCGTGCAAGACGCGGTCGGCTTTCGCGTCAGCGTCGCACTCAGTGAGGGGAGAAGGTACGGACGCGACGTTCAGATCTTGGGAGAGCGATGCGAGATGCCCGGGGTGCGCGGCCTGGTGTTGGTGGTGCCCGCCCCGCCGCTCTTCGAGGGCTCGTCGGCCCTGGCATCGCGCCCGTCGGGGGTCACGATGCGGCCGCTCGACTCGACGTGCTGCGCCACCTCGCGGGCCTTGTTCTCCACCTGCTCGACGGCGTCGTGGGCCCTGGTCTCGACCTGCTCGACGACCTCGGTGGCGTCGCGCCGGAGGCTCTGCAGGGTGCGGCGCAGCGCGTCGCGGTTCTGCGCGCCGTTGCGGGGGGTGAGCAGCAGCGCGACCCCGGCGCCCACCGCGGCGCCCGCGGCGATCAGCCCGACGCCGGTCATGATGCGGGACATGGTGCTGGGCCGGCGCTGGAGGTTCATCGCGCCGAGCGCCCACTGCATCGGGACCGACGGGTTCATCGCCGAGGTCAGCGCCTTCACCGAGCTCGCCGTGGCGATGACCTTGCCGAGCGTGGTGAGCCTGTCGGCGACGGTGTTCACCGGCGCGGAGTGCATGATCTTCGAGGCGTTGCGGGACACGTCCTTGCCCACGCTCCGGGTGGTGTCACGGGTGCTGGACGCGATGTCGGACAGGTTGGACTTCATGCTGTGAAGGTTCATGGGGTGTCTCCGTTCTGCTGCGCGGGTGGTCTGTGAGCTGCGGTTGCTTCCTGCTGTGCGATCTATCGTCGTTCGGGATGCGACGGGCGCTCGGGGACGAGCGGGAGCGGCTTGTCGTTGCGACCCACCTCGGCCCCGATGCCCCGGTGGTCGCCGGACTGGGCCTCGTCGGCCATCGCGGCGTAGGGGGCGGAGTTGCCTCCCTCGGAGACGAAGCGGGAGATCTCGTCGTCGGTGCGGTCGCGGTCATAGCCGTAGCTCTTCGCGAGGCGCTGGGAGAGCTCGTCGTAGCGCCCCCCGACAGCGTCCACGTCCTCCTTCGACAACTTGTGGAAGGTCGTCTGGACCTTGTCCTTGAGCCGGCTCCACTCCTGCGCAAGGCGATCGCGGATGGAGTCGATGGCGTGATGCTCGGAGCGAGGGTCGATAGGGTTCAGGGGCATGGCGGTGTCTCTCCTGCCTTTCATGATCTGGGGCCGTCTATCCGCGGGGACGGCGATGGTCCGCAGCGGTGGTCTGCGTTGCCTCAGCAGCATTGATGCCGAGCGAAATGTCGTGCGATGGCGCTCTCCCAGTGAGCATTCCCGCCACAACGTGGCGGATGTGGATGGGCGCTCTGTCGAGGCGCCGAGACGGGCGTCAGGTGAACTCGCGGAAGGGCGACGGGAGGGGGGAGATGGGCTCCGGGGGAGCGATGCCCGGAGGGGGCAGCGTGGCCTCGCGGGGGTGCAGCGCGCCGGGGTCTACGGTGACCGGCTCGGTCACGAAGTGGGGCGACTCGGACACCCGCTCGGGCTCGTCGTGCTCCTCCGAGCGCGCCTCGAAGAGCTGGTGCAGCCCTCCGCTCGCGGCCTCGTGGGCGAGGGACGCCACGAGCGAGCCGAGCGCGTCGGTGACGAGCCGCTTGAACATCGAGGGCTGCGGCGGCATCGCGTACTTGAACCACGCGCGCTGCAGCACCCGGAGGGGTCTGCTGCGCTCGCGCTGACGGTGCTGGATCACGATGCCCAGCGCGACGACGGTGACGCCGCCGACGAAGGCCCCGATGAGCGCGCTGCGGACGCGCACGCTGGCGGGCGCCGGCGGATCGGCGTACTCCGGAGGCGGGGACGAGGTGTGCGGGAGGAGCGCGGCCACGTCGTGGACGACGTCGGTGATCGCGTGGCGCTTGCGGTCGAGCGCGTCGAGCGCGCACCAGGCGCTGGATGATGAGGTCGCGCTTGCGCACGACGAGCTCGTGGTGCGTCGTCTCGTGGCCATGGCTCTCGATGCTCATGCGATTCCCTCCTTGATCAGCGCCATGTCCGAGAGCACCCGGACCCGGGTCTCCTCCATCGGGTTCTTCGGGAGGGCGCCGTAGCCGATGGCCGCCGCCACCGCCGCCAGCGCCACGAAGCCACCGCCCACCGCCGCGGCGACCCCCGCGGTGCCGCCGAGCGCGAACACCAGGGCCACGGCGAAGAGCGCCAGCGCGACGAGGACGGCGAGCGCCGCCACCCCGAAGGCGATGGCCGCGAACAGGGTCGATCGAAGCTGACCGCGCACCTCGTCGGTCGCGAGCTCGACCTCCAGCTTCACCAGCTCCCGGACGTCGCTCACCGCATCTCTCAGCAGCTCCGCCACGGGCGGATCGTTGAACTCCGCAGGCTTCATCAGGCTTCTCCTTGGTTGCACGGATGCCTGACTGCACGCTGCGTACCGAAGGGACGCGCGGTTCAGCCGTCGGCGCTCACCCGCCTCAGGGGGAAGGGGCGAGCGCGAAGTTGCGCTCCGAGGCGGCCACCGCGTCCGAGGCGTACTGCGAGGAGGTCATCCACTCCCGCAGCTCGGGGTTGATCGGCGCGCACATCCTGGTCGGCTGCCAGCGCCACGGGGCTCCGTCGAGGGTGACCTCGCCGCGGGCGATGGCCCACGAGGCGTCGCGTCGGCTGAGCGAGCGCGTGGCGTGTCGAAGCGCGAGGAAGGTGCCCTCGTCTCTGGGATCGAGCGGGCGAAACCACGGGTGATAGGTGCAGGCCAGGTGGTAGTGCGAGGGCAGCCCCACCACGCCTGCGAGGCGCAGCACCGTCGCCCCGGCGAGGGCCATGTCGATCACCGAGCGAAGCATCCCGAGGCCAGGGCGCTGCTGACCCGGGAGCGCGGTCGTGAGGTGGGCGTCGGGGTTCTCGATGGCGAGCCAGCCGATCTCGATGACCTCGCTGCCGTGAGGGAGCTCGACGGGTCCGAGGGATTCGACGTGGCGACGCGCGGCGGTGATCTCCCCGAGGCGGCGCGAGGGGTCGCCGTCGTACACCCGGAGCGAGTGCTCGAAGGGGTCGGAGAGCTCGAGCTCGACCCCGATGTGGCGGAAGCCCCTGGCCTCGAGGCGGTCGATGAGCCCGTGGGCGCGCATGGCCGCGAGGGCCCCGTCGGCGCCGTAGATTCCGAGGAAGCGCGTAGCGCGGTGACTGGAGCTGGACATGTCGAGGAGGTCGCCCTCCCCGATGGGGCTCTCCTCCCCGGCGCGGTCCAGCGGGCCGAGCTCGCGGGCCACCCGAACGCTCTCCGGCCGCGGTCCTCGGAGGGGGTAGCGCCTGCGGTACCACCAAGCGTTCATCACATCACCCACTCCGGGGTGATGGAGCATCCCCGAGGCGGCGGAGGGTATCAGTCCCTCGCGGGTCCGTCGCCAAGCTCGATGCGGTCGTGGGTCTCGGCGCCCCCTCCGCCCTGCATCCGCTCTCCCGAGAAGAGCGCCCTCGCGGCCTCGAAGAGGTAGCGGATGCCCTTCGGGCCCGACATGTCCCAGAACTCGGCCTCGTCGGGGTGAAGCACCATCAGGCAGAGGTTGGGGTCGTCCTTGCCGTTGGGGAAATAGACCTTGTCCACGGGCTTCCACGCGGCGTGGATGCGCTCGCGGTCGCGCACCACCTCGACCCTCCCCCGGAGCGAGACGTACACCGACCTCCCCTGCGCGACGACGTGCACGGGCGCGTCGCGCTTCACCTCATGGACCTTCGCCGTGTCGAGCCCGGTGAGGAAGGTGAGGGTGCAGTCGTCGTCGAGCTTCGCGACGTCCATGGGCCTCGCGCGCAGGGTGGCCTTGTCGCCCTCTCCCTCGGCGGTGATCAACATCACCGTCGAGAAGTGCCGCAGCAGCTCGTGCACCCGGGCCTTGTCGCTCGTCGGGGCCGCGGCGGCCTTCGCGGCCTTCTTCACGACCTTCTTCACCGAGCCCACGGCCCGCTTCACGCTCACCTTCGTCGGCTTCTTCTCCGAGGTGGCCTTCACGGGCCTCTTCGCCGAGCTCCTCGAGGAGCTGGCGGTCGGGCTGTGCCCCGAAGGGCTCTTGCGGGCGGCGGTGGCAGACTTCGAGGTCTTCATGGCAGACGAGCGGTTACACGTCGCGTGCCGCTCCCCGATGGCGCCCCGAAGCCGCGACGGGCGCGCCGCCGAGGCCACGTCGCGCCCTCGGTCGGGTACGGATCGGCTGTGGCAACGAGCCTCAGGCGAGACGCGCTACAGGACGCCCTGCGGCGATCTGCCTCGACGCTGCGGCTCGTTCGCCGTTTCTCGTCCCGCGGGATGAATCCCTATCGCTTCTAGACATCTCGATGGAGCGCTCAAGGCCTCCCCGGTACGACCGCGAGGCCGACAGCGAGGAGTCCCCGGTACGACCGCGAGGCCGTCAGCGAGGACTTCCCCGGTACGACCGCGAGGCCGTCGGCGGGGAGTCCCCGGTACGACCGCGAGGCCGACAGCGAGGAGTCCCCGGTACGATCGCGAGGCCGTCGGCGAGAACTTCCCCGGTACGACCGCGAGGCCGTCGGTACCCCGAGCCAGACCCTGAGCGTTAGCGAGGGGGAGCGACCTACCCCGCTGCCAGCACGATTCTCCGGCGGAATCTCCAGAGATTCCGGACGCGTACTGACGGCGGTAGAGGGTTCTTCCCCTCGCTAACGCTCAGGGTCTGGCTCGGGGTACCGACGGCCTCGCGGTCGTACCGGGGAAATCCTCGCTGACGGCCTCGCGGTCGTACCGGGGACTCCTCGCTGACGGCCTCGCGGTCGTACCGGGGACTCCCCGCCGACGGCCTCGCGGTCGTACCGGGGACTCCTCGCTGTCGGCCTCGCGGTCGTACCGGGGAGGCGTTGAGCGCTCCATCGGGATGTCTAGAACCGATAGGGATTCATCCCGCGGAACGAGAAACCAAGCCGTTTTGAGGACGCCGCCCTGATCCCCGGAATGACGCTTTCGCGGACAGGTCGCGTCCGGGTGGTAGGGTTTCGACGCTCCCAGCGCCAGACCCACGGATGACTCTCCTTCGCCCATTCGCCCTCCTCGCCGCGCTCTCCATGGGCTGCGCGCTCGGCATCGCTCCGGACACCCGGGACACCGGCTACGTGCCGCCGCCCGACCGTGGCCCCCTGCCCGACCTGGGCTTCCCCGAAGACCTCGGCGACCTGCTCGACGCCTCGACCGCGGACGACGGACCCGGCGACGAAGACCTCGTCGACGCGGCAGACTCGACCCTCTCCCTGGACATGACCCTCCCCCTCGACATGGGGGCGCCCATCGATCGCGTGGTGCCCGTCGACGTTCCGACGCCCATCGACCGTCCCCCCACGGACCTCGGCTGCGGCGTGCTCCCCGGGCGCACCTGCGACCCCGGGGCGAGGCGCTCGTGCGGCAACTGCGGGACGCAGACCTGCACCGGCGCGTGCGCCTGGTCGGCCTGCTCGGGCGAGGGGAGCTGCGCCGCCGGAGCCACCCGCACCCAGGCCTGTGGCAACTGCGGGACGCAGACCTTCCGCTGCTCCGCCGCCTGCGCGTGGGAGCCCTCCGGGGGCTGCTCGGGCAGCGGACCGTGCGCCCCGGGCGCGACGCAGGGGGGCGGCTGCGACCCGTGCTCCCAGCAGGTCTGCCAGGGCAACTGCAACTGGGGCGGCTGCGCGCTTCGCCCCGGCAACGCCTGCGAGTACCAGGGCGGGAGGCACCACCGTAGCTGCGGCGCCTGCCGGTGCGGGCTGCAGTTCTGCCTGAACTCGTGTCAGTGGAGCACGAGCTGCGTGTCGTGCTGCACCACCTGTGGCGGTTGTCTGTAGCGGGGCTGCGATGGGGTCAGGCCGTCGGCAGCCGGATGGCCGCGACCTCGTTGGCGTAGATGCGGAAGGCCGCGACGAAGAGCGCGAGGGCCACCGGGCCGAGGATGATCCCCCAGGCGCCGAAGGCCTCGAGGCCGCCGAAGATGCCCAGGAAGAGCAGCAGCGGGTGCATCTTCCCGGCGCCCATGCGGGAGAAGAAGGGGCGCAGTACGTTGTCCACCGTCGCGATCACCGTGACGCCCAGCACCCCGAGGATCACCGCGTCGCGCACCCGACCGCCGAGCCCCAGCGCCACGGCCACGGGCATCCAGACGACCGCGCTGCCCACCGTCGGGATCAGCGCGCCCACCGCGGTGAGCAGCGTGAGGACGATCGCGCTCGGCAGCCCGAGGGCGAAGTAGATCACCCCCGCGAGGGCGCCCTGCGCGGCCGCGGTGAGCAGCTCGCCCACCAGCATCGCCCGGGCGACGGCCATGAACTCCTCTCGCAGCCGCTCGAAGTGCGGCGGAGAGAGCGGCGAGGCGCGCTCGATCACCGCCAGCATGGCCCCGCCCTCGGCGGAGAAATAGTAGGCGCAGACCGCGAGCAGGAAGAGCTGCGCGACGCCCATGTAGACCGTGGCGAAGGTCTCGGACATGAACGACGCCGCGCCGGTGAGGAAGCTCTCGCCGGAGTGCAGGATGCGCCGCACCAGCCCGACCTCCGTCGCCTGCACCGCCCGGCTCGCCGCGCCTCCGGAGATCGACCCGGTCAGCCGGCCCACCGCCTCGCTCAGGTTGCCGCGGCTGAGCCCGCGAGCGAAGTCCATCACCATCCCGGCCAGCGGGACCGCCAGCAGCACCAGCGGGGCGACGATCACCACCACCAGCGCCGCGGTCGCCATGGCGGCCACCCGGTGGCGCCCGCCGATGCGAGCGACGAGGCGCTTGCGTAGCCCCGCGGTCAGCCCCGCGAACCACGCGGCGACGATCACCGGGGCGAGGAAGCGCATCACGGTGACCGCGGCCACCAGCCCCAGCAGGGCGACGAGCACCGCCAGCGCGCGGAACTCCTTGGGCTTCGCCGTGGGCGGCGGCAGGGAGAGATTCTCGGAGGGCGGCAGGGAGGTCACGGCCGATGCTACCGCAGGGGCGCGTCCGGTGGACGAGCGCCGCCGGGCGGTGCACACGTTGCGCGCATGACCGACCTGCTCTCGTACCTGCTCACCGCCGACGCCTGCCCCGTCGCGTGCGAGACCGTCGACGCATGGTGGCCGCGGCTGCTGTCGTCGGCCGCTCCCTTCGAGGGCACCCTCGACCGGGCCGTCGCCGGAGGCTTCGCCGCCGACCGCCTGGGGTGGGCCTTCGCGGCGGGCTACCACCACGCGCTGCGGGCGCTGGTTCCGTCGCTTCCTCCGGGCGATCCCGCGGCGCTCGCGGCGACCGAGGAGGGCGGCGGCCACCCGAGGGCGATGGCCACGACGCTGCGCCCGACCGCCGAGGGTGAATGGCGCCTCAGCGGGACCAAGCGCTTCGTCACGCTGGGGCGCCGCGCCCGCTCGCTGCTGGTCGTCGCCTCGGTCGGGTCCGACGCCTCGGGCCGCAACGCGCTGCGCCTCGTCCGGCTCTCCGCCGACGCCCCGGGCATCTCCCTCGACCCACTGCCGGAGACGCCCTTCGCCCCGGAGATCGAGCACGCCCAGGCGGTCTTCTCCGAGGTGAGGGTGACCGGCTCCGAGCTTCTCCCCGGCGACGGCTACGACCGCTACCTCAAGCCCTTCCGCACCCTCGAAGACCTCCACGTCATCGGCGCCGGGCTCGGCCACCTGCTCGCCGCCGCGCGCCGCCGCGCGTGGCCCGAGGCCCTGCGCGAGGAGCTGCTCGCCACCATCGCGGCGCTGCGCTCTCTCTCCGCGGAGCCTCCCTCCGGGGCCGCCACGCACGTCGCCCTCGCGGGGGCGTTTCGCTCCGTGGCCAGGATCATCGCCGAGGCCGACGAGCGCTACGCCGCCGAGGCCGACGACGAGGCCGCGCGCTGGGTACGCGACCGGGCGCTCCTGCGGGTGGCCGAGCGGGTGAGGGAGCAGCGTCGCGTGGCGGCGTGGCGGGCGCTGGGCGGAGTCTCGTAGGGAGCCTTAGGCGCCGATGGGATGGATCGACCGCCTGCTCGGACGCCCGCCGCGGCCCATCGAGTCGCGCGACGGGGTGTGCGTGATACGCCAGCGAGCGATCGCCGAGCACCTTCAGCGCCCGGCGGAGGGCTACTACGGCGACGTCACCGGGCGCACCTGCGGAGGCTGCGGCGCCGCGATGCGGGCGGAGGTCATCAGCACCGGCGGCCCGCTCGGCGAGGCCGACGTGTGGCGCGACGTCCCGGTGTGCGTCGACGGCTGGGTCTGCGTGAAGTGCGGGGTGTTCCACTACCCCAGGAAGGTCGACGCGGAGGAGGTCGCGCGCTTCGTCAGCGAGGGCGCGCGCTGCGGCAACGCCGGCGACTTCGCGCTCGCTGAGTGGTGGTTCACCCGGGTGGTGTGGGACTGGCCCGGCTTCGTCCCCGGGCACGTCAACCTCGCGGAGGCCACGCGCACCCGGCTCGCCCGCTCCGAGGGCCTCGACCCCGCGGTCGCGCGTCGGCTCACCGCCCGGATGCGCGCCCAGTACGAGGAGGCGGTCGAGTCCTACGAGCGCGACCCCCAGGAGGGGTACGCCGCGCCCATCGCCCGCGCCTGCCTCACGCTGGCCGAGCTCGCCGTGGACGACCGCGCCCCCGACCGCGCCCGCCGCGCGCTGGCCACCTTCGCCGCGCTGCCCGGCACCGACGCGGAGAGCGTCGACCGCGCCGCCCGCCTGCTCCGCTACCTCGACCTGCGCCTCGACCTCTTCCAGTCCGCCGCCAGCGCCCTGTACCCCTACCTCGACATCATGCACCGGGCGACCGCGGCGGTGGACACGCCGGAGGCCCGCACCGCCGTGGTCCAGGCCCTGGCCGACCTCGCCGCGCACGAGCGCATCGCGCCGGAGCACTGGCAGACCCGATGGATGATCGCCAAGGGTCGCGCCGCCCTCGGCGACGCCGCCGGGGCGCTGGACCTCTGGCGCGCGCTGGTGGCCTCGCACCCTCACGAGCGCGACGTGGTCCGGGAGGCGGCCCTGGCGCTGCTGGGGGTCGACGCCGTGGAGGAGGCCCGGGCGGTCAACCGCGCCGCGACCGAGCACCTCGCCGACGACGCGACGATCTGGTGCAACCGCGCGGTGACCGAGCTGCTCTGCGGCGACCTCGCCGAGGCGCGCCGGTGCCTCGACCGGAGCGACGCGCTCGACCCGGCGGACCCGATCGCGGCCGCGGTGCGAAGGCGTCTCGTGGAGTGCGAGCGGGGGGCGCCGAGACCGGCGACGCTGCGAGAGCTGGAGCGCCGGGGATCAGCGGCAGGTGGTGAGTGAGCCGCCGTTCAGCTCGACGGAGACGCCGCTGATGGAGCGGGCGGAGCAGCAGTCGTCGATGTGCGTGAGCACGATGCGGTTGCGCCCCGGGACGATGTAGCGGGCGAGGTCGGTGGTGGCGCCGCCGGAGCCGAGGAGCACGTAGGAGCCCGGGTCGACGATGCCGGTGGGGTAGCGGGCGTTGTGGATGGTGATGCGCACGCCGTCGTCGACGCTGCCGATGCGGACGATGAGCGTCGAGACGGTGAAGCCCGCGGGGATGTCGAAGAAGGTCTGGAAGAAGGTGAACTCGCCGCCGTCGAGGCAGGTGCACGAGCGGCCGCAGAGGGCCGACGAGTCGGAGAACGCGATGTCCGTGCGGGTGACCGGGACCCACGAGCCGTCGCTCTCCGAGGGGATCGCCGCCAGCGCGTACTCCCCCGGGTCGCCGTGCACGGAGAAGGTGCGCCCGAAGCACACGGGCCCGGACGAACGGTTGATCTGCCACGGGCTCCCGGAGGCCGTGAGGCAGGGGAGGCAGTTGGTGTTCACCTCGCCGACGCACGATCCCCAGTTGGAGGTTCCGCCCGAGGCCAGGCAGGTCTGGGTGCCGCCGTGGCAGACGCCCACCCCGTTGGTGCCGGGGGCGCCCGTGTAGCAGGGCCGGGTGGTGGTGGCGACGCAGGCGCAGCGGGTCGCGCTCCCGGAGCACGAGCGGTCGACGCCGTCGCAGAGGTCGGGCTGCGGGGTGACCTCGCCCTCGCAGCTCCCCCACGACGAGGCGCCGCCCGACACCACGCAGCGCTGCGTGCCCGCGTGGCAGGGGCCGACGCCGTCGGTCGACGGCAGCCCGCTGTAGCAGCGCCTCGTCGCGCCCGCGAGGCAGGTGCACGCCGCGCTCGACCCGGTGCACGCGCGGTCGACGCCGTCGCAGCGGTCGGTCTGCGGGGTGACCTCGCCCTCGCAGGCGCCCCACACCGATCCGCCTCCGGTGAAGATGCACCGCTGAGACCCGGCGCGGCAGAGCCCGACGCCGACGGTCCCGGTGGGGCCGCTGTAGCAGCTTCGGCTCATCCCCGCGGTGCAGGCGCAGCGGGAGGCGGCGCCGGTGCAGGAGCGGTCGACGCCGTCGCAGGTGTCGTCCGTCGGGGTCACCTCTCCGACGCAGGCTCCCCAGGCGGTGCGACCCGACTCGGCGCGGCCGCACACCTGCGAGCCCGCTCGGCAGGCCCCGACCCCTTCGGTGCCCGTGGGGCCGGAGTAGCAGGGGCGCGATCGACCGAGGATGCACTCGCAGCCCATCTCGGGCATGCCGTCGCAGGCGCGGTCGACGCCGTCGCACTGCCTCGCGGCGGGGGTGACCTCGCCCTCGCACGGACCCCACGCCGCGCCCGTCGCGGTCATGGCGCAGGTGGACATCCCGGCGCGGCAGGCTCCCCGGCCCGCGGTGTCGGGCGGGCCGGAGTAGCAGCTACGGGACATCCCCGGGGTGCACGCGCAGCCCTGGTCGATGACGCCGTTGCAGCGCCAGTCCATGCCGCCGCCGCAGCGCACCGGCATCGGCGCCCCGGCTCCCTCGCAGGCGCCCCAGGAGCCGAACTCCCCGGTTCCCCCGCAGCGCTGCGTGCCGAGGTTGCACACGCCGCGACCGGCCTCCGCGGGGGCTCCGGCGTAGCAGCGCTGGGTGTGCCCCGGCAGGCAGGGGCACGACTCGTCGATGCGGCCGTCGCAGTTGTCGTCGAGGCCGTTGTTGCAGAGTTCCATCGGCACGCAGCCGTTGACGGGCGCGGAGACCACCGCCCCGTCGGGCAGGCGCACCGCGCCGTCGGAGAGCACCACACTCCCATCGGGGTAGCCCGCGGCGCCGTCGGAGGGAGGGGCGACCCGATCGGTGGTGGCGGCGGCGTCCATGGGTGCGGAGGCGTCGAGCGGGGCGTCGAGGGGGGCGTCGGAGCGGGCGCTGCCGTCGGAGCGCGAGCCGCCGAGGTCACCGGCTGCGACGCCGCCGTCGGGGAGGTGGACTCCGATCTCCGCCTCGAAGCAGCCGCCCATCGCCATCGCCACGACACAGACGGACCACCAGCGCGCAGATATCAAAGGGCACCCTCGGCTTTCGGGCGCATCGTCGCATCCACCGTGGGGGGCGGGGAACCCTCGGGCGGACGATCGTCGCGAGAGGGAGCTCATCGATCGCGGGCGCGGGTGGAACGGGCGCTGTCGAAGGGGGTCTTCGCCTCCGGACGTCGGGAGCTGCACCTCCGGACGTCGGGAGCTGCACCTCCGGACGTCGGGAGCTGCACCTCCGGACGTCGGGAGGCGCGTTACGCGCGCCGGTAGAACCCGGTCGCGCGCTCGGGCTGGTTCGACGGCATGGAGAAGAGTTCTGCGCGGGCTTCGTCTCTCGTCATCAGGGCGGACGGATCAGTCGCGGGCGGCGCGGGGGCGAGCTCGACGTCGGCATAGACGCGGTCGACCTCGATCGCTCCGTCCATGGCGGTGAGCGAGAAGCGCTCCCCGGCGTTCGCGGTGGAGAGCACCCAGCGGCCGCGCTCGTCGCGGGAGTACACCTCGACGCGGGCCTCGTGCTGCGAGACGAGGACGACGTCGCGCAGGGAGGGGATCTGTCGGTAGTGCGCGAACTTGTCGCCGCGGTCGTAGGCCTCGGTGCCGTCGGAGAGCACCTCGACCAGCACCGCGGGGTTGACCGCCGCGTTGCGGTCGTCGGGGTCGCGCTCGGTCGGCCCGCAGATCACCGAGGCGTCGGGGTACGTGGCCAGCCCCGTGGCGCGCACGCGGATCTTCACGTCCGTGGTGTGGACGCGACACCCGCAGGCGGAGGCGAGGCGTCCCAACTCCCCGATCATCTGGGCCGAGAGTTGACCGTGCGCGATCGTCCCGCCCGCCCTGGCGTAGATGCGCCCGTCGAGCCACTCGTGCTTCCGGTCGGTCTCCCGCTCGATGGTCAGGTACGTCTGGTAGTCGACCCGGGTCTGTTCAGCGGCGTCGCCCATGCGCCGCAGGGTGCCACCGGGCGCAGCGTGAAACCAGCGGACGCCGAGCGTCGTGCAGCGGCAGCACGGCGTCGACGACCGCGCCGCCGACGCTCTCGAAGGTGCCGCGTTGCTCTCCCCATGGGCACACACGCCCTGCCGCCAACGCAGGCCGGGCCATGTACCGACAGAGCCGCTCGATCCCGCCGCGGTGGTCCGCCGCCGCTTGTCGATGCGCCACCGCTCTAGACCGAGCCGTTGGCACTACGGCTTCGCCTGCGGGGTGCCTCGGACCACGCACATCCGCGAGCAGTCGCGGAACCGGGTTTGCGCCCGTGCGATGCTGATACCGAAGGACCCGGCGTTGGGTCCCACGAGCGACACGGAGGGGATGGGCGGAAGCCCCGACGCACTTCCGAGGAAGACTTGAGCGTGGTTGCCGCCGGGGGGGGGCCTACGACCACGTCGGCGAAACCGTCGCCACCATGCACACGGCGGCCAACTCGCGAAGGGGGCGCGGGCTCGGGGATGTGGGTGCAGAGGTCGGCGAGGGGCGGTGGCCGCGGTGGCGACCGGGCAGGGCGTCCGTCGCGCTCGCTACCGACCAGCCGAAGGATCCAAACCCCCCAGCGGGTCTCGTGAGAATAGCGGGGATCGGGGAGAGCCCGCCCGCCCCTCCGAGGTACACGTACGCGCGGTTTGCGCTCATCGCCTGAGGAGCCCCCACGACGAGGTCGGCGAGGCCGTCGCCATCGACATCCCCGGCGCTCGCCACCGAGAAGCCGAAGAGCCCGCCCGGTCCATCGACCCCGGTGAGGGTGGTGGCGGGGATCGAGGAGAACCCGTCCATCCCCCCGAGGTAGACATACACTCGTCCCGCGGCGCTCATCGCGGCTGGGGCCCCCACGGCAAGGTCGGCGTAGCCATCGCCGTTGACGTCTCCCGCGCTGGCGACCGAGCGGCCGAACCAGCCGTTCGTCCCATCAGGTCCGGTCAGCGTGATGGCGGGGGTGCTCGAGAGACCGCCCGCGCCCCCGAGGTAGACGTACGCCCGGCCCGTGAAGTCCATCGCGACGGAGGCTCCCACGACCAGGTCGGAATAGCCGTCGCCGTTGACGTCCCCCACGCTCGCCCCCGATAGGCCGAACGAACTGGTCGGTCCATCGGGTCCGGTGAGGGTGGTGGCGGGGGTTGTGGCGAGGCCGCTCGCCCCCCCGAGGTACACGTACGCCCGCTCCGCCCCCCAGGCCCCCACGACGAGGTCGGCGTAGCTGTCGCCGTTGACGTCCCCCGCGCTCGCCACCGAGAAGCCGAAGGCTCCGCCATCGGGTCCGGTGAGGGTGGTGGCAGGCGTCGAGGAGAGTCCGCCGACCCCCCCGAGGTACAGGTATGCCCGGCCCGTGTAATCCATCGCGGCCCAGGCCCCCACGACGAGGTCAGCATAGCCATCGCCGTTGACGTCCCCCGCGCTCGCCACCGAGTTGCCGAAACGCCCCCCATCCGGCCCATCGGGTGCGATGAGGGTGGTGTCAGGGGTCGAGGAGAGTCCGCGCGGCCCCCCGAGGTACACGTGCGCCCGCTCGGTGCCGTCGCTCGCATAGGGAGCCCCCACAACGAGGTCGGCGTAGCCGTCACCGTTGACGTCCCCCGCGCTCGCCACCGACTGGCCGAATTGCCCGCCCGACCCATCGGGCGCGATGAGGGTGGAGGCGGGGGTCGAAGAGGGCCCGCCCGGTCCACCGAGATACACATAGGCGCTGCTCCCGTTGGCGCTCCCCACCACGACATCCGCATGACCATCGCCGTTGACGTCGAGCGTGGTGCCCCAGGAGGCGTTCACGGGCGCCGAGCGCGCGCCCACGGTGAACTCCCAGGTCGGGCTCACCGCGGTCCCGGTGCTCGCGCCCGCCCGGCCGCGGGTGCGCCAGAAGAGCACCCCCGGGGGAAGGTCCGCCGCGGGCGCGGCGCTCGCTCCCACCGCGTCGAAGCTCGCCAGCACCGTCGCGCATGCGCGGTCGCGGCACACCTCAACGCGCGCTCCGTCCGTGCCTCCCGCCAGCGCCCATCGCAGCGTCGGTCGCCGCGAGGTCACCGTCGCCGTCGACAGCGGCGCGATCAGCCGCGGCGGCGCCAGCGACACGCACACCGCCCCAGTGCACGACTCGCTCGCGGCGCACGCGTGGCCACACGCGCCGCAGTTCGCCGGGTCGGCGCGCAGGGAGGCCTCGCAGCCGTTCGTCGCGACCCCGTCGCAGTTGCCGAAGCCGGGGACGCAGCTGGCGCCAGGGCACGCGCCCCCTGCGCAGGTGGCGTCCGGCGTCAGGAGCCGCGCGACCACCCGGAAGCGCGCCGACTCGGATGGTCCCAGCTCCGAGCGCGCGTAGGCGATGATCGCGGGACCGCTCGGGTTCGTGGCGACCACGGGCGTGCGCGACCAGACGTCGTCCGATGCAACCGCGAAGGCCTCCGCGGAGGTCGACGTGTCGGCGGAAACCCGCGTGGCGAGCACGTCGTAGAGGGGCGCCCTGGCGAAGCCTCCCCCGTGGCGCGACTCCCAGACCACCAGGAACCCGCCCCCGTCGACCGCCACCCGCGGCGCTCGGTACTGGGTGAAACGCGCCCCGTAGGAGTTGAAACTGATCGGGGGCACCAGCGCGATCGGCGCGAGTGCGGAGAGCGCTCCGGCGTTGTCGACGCGGGCGCCATAGATCTCCTCCGCGGCCCCGAGATAGTGGTTCGTCCCCCTGCTCGGGTCCCTCCGGCTCCAGGCGACCAGGCATCCGCCGCTGTTGCAGGCCACCGAGGGTGAGACATCGAGCGCCGTCTCCGTGATCGGCATCGCGGTGGCGTCGTGGACGACCCCTGCCGCGTCGATCGCCGCGGTGACCACCCGGCTCGTCGAGGGGCCGGAGCGGGTCCAGGCGATGCGATAGCCCGTCCCGTGGACGGCGATCGCGGGTGCCTCGGCGCTCTCGCCCGCCGCGGAGAGCGTGAGCCCCATCGGGTCTCGCAGCGCGCCGGTCGTGCTCAGGCGAGCACCGCGGACGCTCAGGGCGTTCCACTCGTCCCGGTTGGTCCACACGACCATTCCGCCCGCCACGGCCGGGGCCGTCTGGGTGTCCGGGGCCGCGGCGATGGCGATCCCTGCCGGGTCGCGCACGACGCCGCTGCGGGTGACGCGCGCTGCGTAGATGTCCCAGGTGTCGCCGCGATGGTCCTGCCAGGCGACCAGGTAGCGCCCGGCGGCGAAGGTCACCGCGGGGGCGTACTGCTCCCCCGCCGCGTCGGAGATCACGACGGGCGCGCCGAACGCGCCGAACGCGCCGACCCGTGCCCCGAGGATGTCCCAGGAGAACGCGCGAGTGGCACCCGGGGGCGCGTGGTTGTGCAGGCCCTGCCAGACGACGAGGAACCCCCCGTCTCCATCGGCCGCGACCGCCGGAGCCCGCTGGTCGTTCGTCGCGTGGGCGAGCACCGGGTCGCGCAGCTTGCGCAGGACGCCGGCCCGCGTGAGCCACGTGCCGTAGATCGCCGTGGGGCCGTCCGGCGAGGTCTGCGGCGCTCCCGCCCATCCGAGCAGCGTTCCGGCTTCGTTGGAGGCCAGCACCAGCGGTCGCGCGCCGCGGGCGGGCACGGTCACGGCGATCCCGTCGGGGTCGCGCACGACGCCGCTGCGAGCGAGCCGCGCCGCGTAGAGAGCAGTCGCCCGCAGGTCGGTCGTGCAGGGGTCACAGGTGCTGTCGCGGGCGTCGGACCAGGCGACCACGACGTCGCGCCCGTCGAAGGTCAGCGACGGAGAGCCCTGCTCGTTGGGCGCCGTGGAGACCGCGATGCCCATGGGCTCTCGCACGGCCCCGCCGGTCGAGACGTGGGCGGCGAAGAGGTCGCTCCCGGTCACTCCGCGGCTCTCGGACCACGCGACCACGTAGTCCTGGCCGTCGAACACGATGGCGTCGCCGCCGGGCAGGGGGAGGGGGGCAGGATCGAGCAGCGCACCCGACGCGCCGACCCGCATCGCGGTGCGACCCATCGCCACGAGGTAGTCGGTGCCGTCCGAGGCGACCCTCGGGGCGCCGAGGCCGTCAGCGACCGCGATCGTCGTCGTGCCCGGGAGGGCGCCGGCCGCGCTCACGCGCGCACCGAGAACGTGATCCATCGAGAGCGAGTATCGCCACGCGACGAGGTAGTCCCGTCCGTTGGAGCCGACGTCCATCGAGCTCACCGAGGCGTTGTTGATCGGGGCTCCGCCGAGCAGGAGGTCTTCGGGATCGAGCACGCCGTGCTCTTGATCCACCCGCACGGCCCGCACCTCGGAGATGTCGACGGTCCCCGTGTAGTAGCTGGTGATCCAGGCGACGAGGAACCCGCGGCCGTTCGAGGCGATGCTGGGGGCGTGGTTGTAGGGCACCGCCCCCGACCTGAGATGGTTCGTCGAGACGACGAAGCTGCCCGTGTCGAGCGCACGCCCGTCCGGCCCGAGCCACGCCCCGACGATGGCGCTGCCCGACTGCCACACCAGCAGGAAGACATGGCCGTCCGAGGCCAGCGCCGGGGACGTGCCGTCCGCGGGACCGGGCGGCGCCCGATCGACGCCGAACTCCGGCGCGATCGCGGGGTCGAGCGCTGCGGGATACGCCGCCCCATCCACCACCGCGGACGGGACCGTGAGCACGATCGCGGCGCCGTCCCAGCGCGCAGGCACGGGGGTACGCACGCCCGCGGCGTCCACCCAGGTACCGTGGCCGTAGCGCACGCCGAGGCCGGTGCGGACGTCGCGGAAGTGGAGCCCCGATTGGGTCCCGGCGACGAACTCTTCTCCGGTCACTGCGATCCGGACGGTGACGTCGCCCGCGGCCGCCGGGCGTCGCGTGAACGACCAGCTCTGCTCGACGCCGCCCGCACGGTTCTCGAGGCTCTCCACGACGGCGCCGCGGTCGATCGAGAGCTTGCCGTCACGCACGACGATTCCCGCGCCGTCGCCCGAGCTGAGCCGCACGCTGCCCCGCGCCACGGACGCGGCGTGAAAGGTTGCCTCCGCCCCTGCGACGATCCGCTCCCCTCGGCCCGGCGCCGAGGCCTCTTCGCGGAGGAGGGGCGTCACCGCGAGCGCTCCGCCCGTCGCGTGAACCGCGTAGGTGTCGTGCCCTCCGGACCACCCGTCGCCGTCGGCGCGGAACGCGAACCGTACGCGGTCGATCGCGGCCGCGACGTCGAAGGGTGCGGCCATGCTGGTGGCCATCGGCAAGGCCGGTCGGTGCTCCGAGGGCGGAGCGACGGAGTCGGGCGCACAGCCGACCGCGAGGGCGAGGGCGAGGGCGGCCGACCTCCACCCCGAGGCGTGATCGCGACGCAGCGGCGGTTCCGGAATCGGGCCACCCTCGACACGCCACCAGTGCAACGGGTTCATGACCTTGCCTCCCCCTCCAGGCGTCGGCTGCCCCAACGCGACAGCGTCGACGACAGCGGCGCCTCCCCTGAACTCCCTCGCGCGTACGCCTGCACTCACACCCCCCAAAGGCGGTTTCAGGTCGCAACGAGAGATCGGACTCAACACCCGTGCCGCGGAAGCCGCCCTTGTCACGCGTCGGCTGAAATTCAGGGCGTTCGTGAGCTCGGACTTCGATCTCTCTCCTGGACCGTCATGGCCCTACGTGTGGCATTTGCGACACTTGTGTTGCTGCTACGCGCTGAGTCAGGACGTCATGGGCGTCGGTGATGTTGAGCGGTCCGCCGACGCCGTCGCTCCATCCCGGGCACCCGCGCGGCGCGGCGCAAGCTCCCCTCCGTGCTCGCCAAGGGTCACCCTCCGCTTTCGGGCGCATCGTCGCATCCACCGATGGGGGGCGGGGAACCCTCGGGCGGACGATCGTCGCGAGAGGGAGCTCATCGATCGCGGGCGCAGGTGGAACGGGCGCTGACGAAGGGGGTGTTCGCCTCCGGACGTCGGGAGCTGCACCTCCGGACGTCGGGAGCTGCACCTCCGGACGTCGGGAGGCGCGCTGATGCAGGAGGGCGGTCGTTCGCTCCCGCGATACGTCATCGAGGCGTTCGAGGCCTACCTCCGCTGCGGCGTGCTGGCCTGCGGCTTCAAGCGCGCTCGCTGTCCCGGTTGCGGTCACGGTCGGCTGGTGGCGTTCTCGTGCGAGCACCGCGGCGTGCGTTTGCGTCGGGGCAACCGCGTGTCTTCCCAGCGCGACTCGCGCGGCGCGGGGTGAGCGTCGCGGTCGCCCCGCCGCTCCGCTCCGGTGAGGCGGTGGTCCGAGGGCGTGAGCGGTGCAAGGGCGCCGTCAGATCCACCCGCGCCGCAGGAGCAGGGCCTTCGCGCTCTGCGTGAGCAGCACATAGCAGAGCAGCGTCAGGGCGATGTAGGGCCAGTAGAGCATCGGCAGCCGCGTGAACCCGAGGTAGCGGCCGAGGGGCGTGAACGGCAGCGCGACGCCGATCGCCATGATCAGCCCGCTCATCACCAGCAGGACGGTCGACGGCCGGCTCTGGAGGAAGGGGATCTTGTTGGTGCGGATGATGTGGATGATGAGCGTCTGCGTGAGGAGGCTCTCCACGAACCAGCCCGTCTGGAAGAGGCTCTGGCTGTGCGCGGCGGCCGCCGGGGTCGAGACGTCCCAGCACCGGAAGACGTAGAGCATCAGGAAGAAGGTCGAGTAGTCGAAGATCGACGAGCACGGCCCGATGAAGAGGATGAAGCGCGTGAGCTCCTTGATGTCCCAGGCGTGCGGCGCCTGCACGCGCTCGTCGTCGACCCGGTCCGTCGGGATCGCCGTCTGGCCGATGTCGTAGAGCAGGTTGTTGGCGAGGATCTGGATCGGCCGCATCGGGAGGAAGGGCACGAACACGCTCGCCCCGAGCACGCTGAACATGTTGCCGAAGTTGCTCGACGCGCCCATGCGCACGTACTTGATGATGTTCGCGAAGACCTTGCGGCCCTCGATCACGCCCTCGTCGAGCACCAGCAGCGACTTCTCCAGCAGGATCATGTCGGCGGACTCCTTGGCGATGTCCACCGCGGTGTCGACGCTGATCCCGACGTCGGCGGCGTGGAGCGCGGGCGCGTCGTTGATGCCGTCGCCCATGAAGCCGACCGTGTGGTGGCGCGACTGCAGCGCCTTGATGATCCGCTGCTTGTGCGCCGGGGAGACGCGCGCGAACACGGTGACGTCCCTGGCGGCCTCCGCGAGCTCCTCGTCGGACATCTTCTCCACCGCGTCGCCCAGGAGCACGCGATCGGTGCCGAGCCCGACCTGCCTGCAGACGTTGCAGGCCACGAGCTCGTTGTCGCCGGTGATCACCTTCACCGCCACGCCGTGGCGCTCGAGCGCGGCGATCGCGGCGCGGGCGCTCTCCTTCGGCGGGTCGAGGAACGCGACGTAGCCCTCCAGGATGAGCTCGCACTCGTCGGCCTTGCCGTAGGGCGTGGCGTGCGCGGCGACGACCCCGTGCGGGGGACCGTCCTTCGTGGCGATCGCCAGCACGCGGAACCCCTCGGCGCTCAGGCGCTCGTACTCCATCTTCAGCTGCTCGATGTGGGGATGGTCCATCGGCAGGAGCTGCCCCTGCAGACGAAACCGGACGCACCTCAGGAAGATCGCCTCGGGCGCGCCCTTCGCGATGATCCGGTCGTTGCCCTCCGGGGTGCGGACGACCACCGACATGATCCGCCGCTCGAAGTCGAAGGGGATCTCGTCGACCTTCATGTGCTCGGGGACGCGGCCGTGCGCGTGGCTCTCCTCGTGCGCGAGCACCGCGCGGTCGAGGACGCTCTTGAGCCCGGTCTGGAAATGGCTGTTGAGGTACGCGAGCGCGAGCACGTCGTCGTCCTCGCGCAGCGCGACGTCGCAGTGCCGCTCCAGGATGATCTCGTCGCGCGTGAGCGTGCCGGTCTTGTCCACGCACAGGATGTCCATCGCGCCGAGGTTCTGGATGGCGTTGATGCGCTTGACGATGACCTTCCTCCTGCCCATCGCGACGGCGCCCTTGGAGAGGCAGATCGTCACGATCATGGGCAGCATCTCGGGGGTGAGGCCCACGGCCACCGCCACGGCGAAGAAGAAGGCCTCCCCCCAGGTGCCACGGGTCAGCCCGTTGATGACGAACACCAGCGGGACCATCACCGCCATGAAGCCCAGCATCAGCACCGTGAAGCGCGAGATGCCGCGGTCGAAGGCGGTCGGGGCCTGACGCTCCTGGAGCGCCTCGGCCATGCCGCCGAGGTAGGTGTCCTTGCCCGTCGCCACGACCACCGCCGTGGCCGCGCCGCTCCCGACGCTCGTGCCGAGGAACGCGACGCTGGTGAGCTCGAGCGGCGCCGACGCGTCGGTCTTCCGCTCCACGACGAACTTCTCGACCGGGAAGCTCTCCCCGGTGAGCGACCCCTGGATCACGAAGAGGTCCTTGGCCTGGACCAGGCGCACGTCGCCCGGGATCATGTCGCCGGCCGCGAGCTGCACCACGTCGCCGGGCACGAGGTGCGAGACCGCCACCTCCTGCGCCGTCCCGTCGCGGAGCACGGTCGCCTTCACCGAGATCATCGCCTTCAGCTTCGCCGCGGCGTTGTTCGCCCTCGCCTCCTGGATGAGCTTCATCCCGACGCTCAGCACGATCATCAGCAGCATCATCGTCGCGGCGCGCGCGTCCCCCGTCGCGAAGGACACCGTCGCGAGCACCGCGAGCAGGATCACCAGCGGGTTGAGCACCCCGTGCCAGAGCAGACGGAGGAACCCGGGGCGCTGGTCCTTCGCGAGGATGTTCTGACCGTGCTCGAGGAGGCGCGCGGCGGCCTCGGCGGCGGTCAACCCCTCGGGGCGCGTCTTCAGGCGCGCGTAGACCCCGGCGGCGTCGAGGGCGACGGTGTCCACGACGGCCTGCGCCACGTGGATCGACTGCGTCTTGTGGCTCTTCGCGAGGAGTGTCCTCGGGAGTACGCCGGTCTGCAAAGGGGACATTCGATCTCCGGGCGCTGGTTGATCCGCGACTCTACCGCCTGCGCTTCGTCGCCTCGTCGATGCGCGCCACGCCCTCGTCGCTCAACGACCACTCCAGCGCGCCGGCATCGTGCGCCGCCTGCCACCGGGCTCGCTACGCCCGTGACGTCAGGGACGCGATCCACCCAGGCAGCGCCTCTGCCCCCGCCTCCGTGCCGCGCCCGACGGCGTGCTCTCCGAGCGAGCGGTACGCCTCGAACTGCGCCTCGTCGAAGACCTGGTCGGCCGTCGACTGGTGCGGGAAGTCGTCGTTGCGCGAGCGGTACTCCTCGATGAGCACGTCCTCGTCGCCCGTCACCGTCGCCTTCAGGTACACGAGCGTCCCCGTCTCCGCGGGCGCGCCGTCGATGGCGGGGTAGCGGATCGTCCCGACCACCGCGTGCGCCGCGGAGTGGCCCTTCGCGTCGCGCCGAAGCGCGCCCACGTCGAGCTCGATCTTGGTCCCCAGGCTGATGCGCGCGTACCGCACCAGCGCCGCGAGCCCGCCGAAGGCCAGCGCGGGGTCTTCCTCGGCGTCGCTCGCGATGACCACCGCGCACCGGCGGCGCAGCAGCTCGTACGCACCGGTGTTCTCCAGGTGTCCGCCGTCGGTGAGAAACACCAGGTCGCCGTGGTCATCGATGCGGCTGAGCAGCTCGCGGAGGTAGCAGGTGAGGCCCGCGGGGTACCAACGGAGTCGGCCCGGCCAGCTCGCGGCCACGGGGCGCGGGGAGACGCGGCCCGGGTGCGGCAGCCAGTAGCCCAGGCGGATGTTGAGGAAGGTCATCAGCGACACCGTCGCGCCCGCGGTGTAGGTGCCCATGTTGGGCGCGGCCGCGGCGCCGGAGACGGCCATCGCGGTGCCGAGGTCGAGGTCGGTGACGAGCGCCTCCATGTCGCGCGTGGCGCAGTAGCCCACGCGGTCGGAGCCCACGAAGTAGCGGCTGAAGACGAAGAAGTCGCACTGGCGACCGTGCAGCGAGGCGTCGTCGACCCCCTGGAGGTTGAGCGCCGCGTTGAGCAGCGCGTAGGGCGCCCACGATCCGTCGCGGTTGATCTCGGAGAGGTGCACCGCCTCGGCCGAGCCGACCCCCGGGCGCCCGTCGCCGCCCGCCGCGGGAGGGAGCGCGCGCAGCAGGAACATCCGGCTCAGGCGGCCCCGGTAGAAGCCGTGCAGCGAGACGCGGTTGGCGTGCAGGACGATCGCGAACACGAAGGCCGCGAGGGCCGCCGAGGGCCACCACGAGGGCGCGAGCACGTCGGTCATCCACCCGGCGGAGTCGGCGGTGGGATAGCGCCGCAGGAAGGCGCTCACGGCCACGAGGTAGGTCGCGTACGGCACCGCCACCGACACCCCGAGGGCCGCCGCGAGCATCACCGGCCGCGCGAGGTGGCGCCCGTACGGGACGAAGCGCGCGACGAGCCACGTGGCGACCGCCCCCGCGAGCACGACCTGGAGCACCCGCTCCCAGGGGAAGGCGTGACCCGCCGGGGGGTACATCACCGCGTGGTACCAGCGGATGATGACGTAGATCTGCATCTCCATCACGAGGGCCACGAGGGCGCCGGCGAGGGCCACGCCGCTGGAGCGCTCGAGTCGGCGGCGGAGGGAGGGCGACAGGCGGGAGAGGGAGAGGAACACCATGGTGAGGGCGTTCCAGGCGACGGCGAGGCCCAGCAGCTGGCGGGAGCCCTCGGTGAACCACTCCCACGGCGGGAGCCAGCCCGGTGGCGGCGGGTGGAGCAGCAGCCCGTGCCGCTCGAAGCACCAGTCGAGGTACACCGTCACCAGCGGGGACGACGCGCACACCAGGAAGATCACCACCGGCAGCAGCAGCGACCACGTGAGGAGCTGGCCGCGCACCAGCAGCGCCAGCGCCCTCACCCCGCCGCCGAGACCGAGCGGCACCAGCGTCTCGGCGCGGGCCCGCAGGTAGCCGAGCGCAGGGCTCGCGGAGGAGTGCTCGCCGGAGGTGGCGAAGGGGAAGGGCGCGGGGGCCCTCGCGTCGGACGCGAGGAGCGCCTGGAGCGCCGCGCCGATCCAGCCGCCGCCCGAGACGGTGGAGAGGTAGTCGACGCTGGGGAGGACCCCGCGCCGGTGCAGCGCCTGGAGCACCCCGAGGTTGAACGCCGCCGAGCGGATGCCGCCGCCCGAGAGCGCGAGCCCCACGAGGCCGTCGGCCGTGGAGGGCGCGGCGGTCGGCGGGCGCGGGAGCGACGCGGCGGGGTCGATCGCCTGGCGACGCCGCTCGATGTAGCGCTTCTCGGCGGGGAGCACGTCGGCGAGGAAGCGCGCGTGGCCCTTCACGTCGACGTCCTGCGGGTTGCCTGGACTGCTGGCCAACGGGTCCCTCCTCGCGCCCGGAGAGCCTGACGGGGCCGCGGCGCGGCCGGCACCTTAACCCGTTTGCCCGGCCGCACGGGCCGCGGAAGCGGTTGCCGCCGCAGCGTGCGCCGTGGGAGCTTCGCGCGATGGATCCGACGAGTCGACGGGCGACGAGCGGCAACGCGATCGCGTCCGTCGTGGCGCTCGGCATCGCGGCGGCGGCGGCGGGGATCTCGGCCCGCTATGAGAGACGTCCGACGCGCCCCGACCCCCCGACGGTGCTCGCGCGGCGCCCGACGCGCCCCACCGGCAGCGACATCGTCTCCGACCGCAATGTCCTGAACATCTTCCGTCCGGTTCCCTTTCCCCCGGGCTCGGCCGACCTGAGGCCCGAGGTGCGAGAGGCCCTCGACCCCGTGGCCGACATGCTCGCAGACAACGTTCAGATCACGTCGCTGGAGCTGATGAGCGACACCGACGACCGCGCGGGCATCGCGGGCGCGCGGGCGCTCACCCGGCGCCGGGCCGACGCGGTGCGCGACCACCTCGTGAGCCGCGGCATCGACGCGAGCCGCCTGGAGGCGTGCCCCTACGGCCTGGAGCGCCCGCTCGTGCGCAACGACAGCGCCGCCCACCGCGCGCAGAACAACCGCATCGCGTACCTCGTGCTTTCGATGCGGGAGGAGGTCGTTCTCCACCCGACGCCCGCGACCCCGTCGGACCCGCCGAGCGGGTGTCCGACCCCCGCCCCGCCCTCCGGCGCTGCGCTCGTGTTCGGCGATCAGGACCGCGACGGCGACGGCGTCCCCAACCTCGTCGATCGCTGCCCCAGCGAGCCCCTCGCCGCGCGCGAGGCGCCGCGCCAGCCCCGCTGCGCGGGCTGCCTGCGCACCGACCTCGACGGCGACGGCGTGTACGACGACGAGGACCATTGCCGCTCAGAGCGCCCTGGAGACCACCCCGATCGGAGTCGCCCGGGATGCCCCGACGGCGATGTCGATGGCGACCGGGTCTTCGACAGCCACGACGCGTGCCCCACCGAACCGCCCGGCCCCCGACCCGACCCGAGCCGCCCCGGCTGCCCGACCCCGGATCGCGACGGCGACACCATCGCCGACGCCGTCGACCGCTGCCCGGACGCCCCGATGGGCCTCAGGCCCGACGCGGCGCGCGAGGGCTGCCCCGCCCCCGATCGAGACGACGACACCGTGACCGACATCGTCGATGCCTGCCCCGACGCGCCGGGCGCACCCTCGATCGAGGCTCCGCGCGCCGGCTGTCCGGGGCTCGTCCGGGTGTCGGGTGAGCGCCTCGACGTGTCGGGTCCGTTGACCTTCGCCCGCGGCGCAGCGCGATGGGACGCCGCGAGCACCGCGACCATCGACGCCATCGCCGACGCCGTGCGCGCGTCGCGCTGGGTCTACCGGGTGGCCGTGGTGGCTCGCGCCGAGACCGCCGCCCTCGCCCTGCGCCGCGCCGAGATGGTCGCCGACCGGATGACCGCGCGGGGCGTTCCGCCGTGCGACGTGGAGGCCTTCGGCGAGGCCACGTCCGCCGATGGACCGACCGACGGCGCGATGGAGTTCCGCCTCCTCGAGCCGCGGCACCCCTGGAACGCGGGGCGCTCGCCACGGTCGACCGCTCGCTACGAACGGCGGCAGGTAGGGCCGTAGCTCGGCGACTGTTCCGAGGGTGCCGCGTTGCTCTCCCCATGCGCTCCTGCCGTCGGTCGACGCACGCGTTCTGGACGGTGTCGCCCGCCGTCGTCATCCTCGCGCGGGCATGGGAACCGACGACGACTGGCTGCTCGCGTTGTGCGAAGAGACCCGGATGCGCGTGCTGCGCGGGGACGGGATCATCGGCTGCCTCCCGGTGGCCGAGGTCGAGCAGATGGTCTCGACCTACCACGCGCTCGGAGCGCGCGGCGTGGCTGCGGCGTGGACCGGCCTCGCGCGCTACCACGCCGACCTGAACGGGCTCCACGTGTCCCCCGAGTCGGCGGCGCGATGTGCCGGGGAGGCGGTCCTCCTGGGCTCCGCGGAGGCGTTGGGGCTCCTGTCGAAAGCCGTGATCGCGCTGCGTTCGGCCGGGATCCCCGATCCCCCCAACGCGGGCGCCGTCCATGACGCGCTCGCAGCGCGCCTCGACGAGGACCCCGACGGGCGGATCACCTTCACCCTCGGGCTCCTCACGTGTCACGGCTACGGCTGCGCGCAGGACCTCGCGGCCTGCGTCGCCCTGCACGAGCGCGCCGCGGCGCGCGGGTGCGCCGACGCGATGTTCGAGCTCTACGTCCTCTACGCGACGGGGCAGGGGACCGCTCCGGATGACAGCGTCGCGAGAGCGTGGTGCCAGCGCGCCGCAGCGCTCGGACAAGCGCGCGCCTGCTACAACCTCGGGTCGTTCTACGCGAGCGGCAGCGGGGTCCCGCGCGACGAGGCGACCGCGCAGGCGTGGTATCGACGCGCCTCCGAGGCGGGCAACGGGCGCGCGACCGCGATGCTCGCGTACATGGTCCAACGCGGGGAGGGATCTCCCCCGGACCCGCAGGGCGCGGAGGCGCTCTTCGCGCTTGCTGAGGCGCAGGGCTTCGACGTCGAGGGCTTTCGAGAGGAGTTCGGCGTGTGAGAAGAGAGGTCCGCCCACCGACGGCGCCCTAAGGGAGGGGAGTCAGTTGATGCGAATGGAGTCGACGGTCCAGCCGGGGTTCAGGAGCCGCCACACGCTGACGCCGCGGGCCTGGAAGCGGATGCGGGCACGCGTCGTGAGGCACGACGACGGGAGCGCGATGGACTGCGCCGTGGTCGGAAAGGCGCGCGTCGAGCTGTATCCGCCGCTGCAGTAGGTGGTCGCGCACGGTGACTGGCGCGCGGGCCACGGACTCGGCGTCAGGCTGGTCCAGGTGGCGCCGGCGTCGCCCGAGCACTGCGGCGAGAGGCGCTCGGACCTGTCGACCGACGACTCGTACCCCGGGTCGTCGTCGAGGCGCACCGTGAACGTGAGGAGCGCCGCGCTGCAACCGGAGAGGTCGGCGTCGGCGCCGCTCGTGAGGTTCTGCGTGTAGCTCGACGAGAACCGGGTGGTGGATCCAGCGACCATGGCCCCGGAGGCCTGGCGCCAGAGGCTGTCGAAGGTCCACCCGTCGGTCCCGGTGTCGAACAACCCGAGGGCGAGCGCGGTGGGACAGGCGCGAGCGCCCGCGTCGGGAGTGCCTGCGTCGAACCGGGCAGCGTCCGCGACGGAGACATCGCGCACGGTCGGGACATCGATCGGGACGAAGACGTCGAGCACAGGGACATCGACCACACGAACATCCACCGGGACCGGGACATCCACCGGGACCGGGACATCCATTGGAGCGGGAGCATCCACGGGAGCGGGAGCATCCACGGGAGCGGGAGCATCCACGGGAGCGGGAGCATCCACGGGAGCGGGAGCATCCACGGGAGCGGGAGCATCCACCGGGACCGGGACATCCACGAGCTCGGGAACATCGGCGGGAGGTGGGGCTGGCGAATCGGTCGGTGGGGCGTCGTCGGACACGACGGCATCCTTGTCGAGCAGGCTCGATGAGTCGGAGGGCTCCTCCTGCCCCGTCGCGCAGGCTGCGAGGGCCACGGAGACGAGCGCAGGGAGGAGGCTTCGGAGGCGACCGCGCAGCACGATCCGTGCTTGATATCACGTCGACATGGGCGAAAAGGGGCAGGGCTGCGTTCATGCCGGCGGCATGGGCTCCGGCTGTGGCTTCGCCGCCCTGCGCCCTGGGCGGCGTCTTGCGCAGCGGCGGAGGGATCCGTAGCTCGAACGGCACCTGACGCCCGGCGTCTGCGCTTCCGGCGGCACCCACTGGCTGCCGCTCTGCGATCGCATCCTCAGCCGCGCAGGCTTCGGTGGATCCGCCGCGCCGAACACGTCACGATCGCGGCGTGTCGAACGTCGTGAACCTCAACAAGTTTCGCAAGGCCAGGGCGAAGGCCGAGGCGAAGAAGCGCGCGGAGACCAACGTGCGCCTGCACGGCCGCACGAAGGCCGAGCGGGAGATCGAGGCGAGGCAGAAGGCGCGGCTGGAGCATTGCGTCGATGGCGCGCGGCTCACGCCGACGACCGACGACGACGGCGAGCACGGGTAGCGCCGCACGGCGGCTGTCGAACGGCCGTCGGTCATCGGGAGAGATCCTTCCGCGAGGTCGAGACGGCACCGGGGAGTGGCAGACCTCCGTGGCTCCGGGACGGGCTTTTCCCCTCCGAGATGATTCACCGCCGACCGGCGGCGGCGCGCGACCGGCCACGCCCACGGACGACGCCTCACCTGGAGCGAAGCGGAGGGGGCGACCGTCCAGGCCATGGGTCGAGGGCGCCCGGGCCGCAGGACGAATCCTGCGGCAACGATGTTCCCGCTGGTCAGGTTCATGGAAGTCGCGAGACGCGACTCTCCAGCGCAGTCCACTTGCGGACTTTCTGTGGTGCCTACGATCGACTCCATCGTTGCCGCAGGATTCATCCTGCGGCCCGGGCGCCCTCGACCCATGGCCTGGACGGTCGCCCCCTCCGCTTCGCTCCAGGTGAGGCGTCGTCCGTGGGCGTGGCCGGTCGCGCTCGTCGCTTCCGCCTTGCGCGAGCCCTCTTGAACACTCCGGGAAGGATCAGGGTTTCAACCTGCGGGCACGGCGGGCGATCGACGGTTGACGCCGATGGGGCCCCTCCCCCCCTCACGAACAACCTTTCCAACAGCTCGGCGGGGCTCCACGCTCGCTCCATGAGCAAGGCCTTCACGCGCGAGGACGACGCCGTCGATGCCGCGCCGATCGTTCCGCGCCCGGCGCTCGCGGCGATCGTTCGACTGACGCGCGGCGCCACCGACCTCCTGCGCGCGGAGGCCGCGACCACCGACGATCTCGCGCGCCGCAAGCTCCTCACCGAAGCCCTCGACCGCGCGGTGCTCGTCCCGGCTGATCCGTCCGCGTGTGTGGTGCTCGGGGCGCGGGTCACGGTGGAGTCCGACGCGGAGGGTCGTCGCGAAGAGTCGCTGGTGAGCCCCGAGGAGTTCGAGCTCACGGGGCGCGGGTGGAGCGTCGCCTCGCCGGTAGGTCGCGCGCTGCTCGGCGCGGAGCCTGGCGACGAGGTGGAGATCGACCGACCGCGCGGCCGCATCACGCTGCGGGTTCTGGAGGTCGGCGCGTGAGGAAGGTCACGATCGCCCGCGCTGGTGGCTACGAAGCGCTGCGCATCGTCGAGGCCGCGACGCCCGCGGTCGGCGACGGCGAGGTGCGCGTCGACGTGGCCTTCGCGGGCGTCAACTACGCCGACTGCGTGGTGCGCATGGGGCTCTACGAGTCGGCGAAGCGCTACGTCGGATGGCCCATCACGCCGGGCTTCGAGGTAGCCGGCACCGTCGGCGCAGTCGGCGCGGGCGTCGACCCGTCGCTCCTCGGGAGCGAGGTCTTCGCCGTCACGCGATTCGGCGGCTATGCGTCGCAGGTGGTGGTTCCGCGACGGCAGGTGTTCGCGCGGCCGGCGCGGCTGTCGCTGGCGGAGGCCGCGGCGTTTCCGGCGGTGCACATGACGGCGCACGTCGCGCTCGCCGAGCTGGCGCACCCGCGGCCGGGCGAGCGGGTGCTGGTGCACGCGGCGGCGGGCGGCGTGGGCAGCGCGCTGGTTCAGCTCGCGAAGGCCGCGGGGTGCCATGTGACCGCGGTGGTGGGCGCATCCGCGAAGGTCGAGGCGGCGCGGGCGCTGGGCGCCGACGTGGTCATCGACCGCTCCACGGAGGACCTCTGGCGTCGCGCGGAGGCGGCCTCGCCGCGCGGCTTCGACGTGGTGCTCGACGCCAACGGGGTGTCGACGCTGGGCGAGAGCTACCGGCACACGGCGCCGATGGGGCGGCTGGTGGTGTACGGGTTCCACTCGATGCTGCCGCGGGTGGGCGGGCGACCCAACTGGCTGAAGCTCGCGGCAGACTGGCTGCGCACGCCGCGCTTCAACCCGCTGTCACTGACGACCGAGAGCCGCAGCGTACTGGCCTTCAACCTGAGCTTCCTCTTCGACCGCACCGACCTGATGGAGCGCGGGATGTCCCATCTCCTCACAGCGCTCGACGACGGATCGCTGCGGCCCCCGACGGTCACGCGATATCGCTTCGACCAGGTGGCCGAGGCGCACGCCGCGCTGGAGTCGGGGCGCACCGTGGGCAAGCTGGTGCTGACGATGTGATGGTCATCGCTCACAACCGTCGTGATCCCGTTCACCAGCCCTTTCAAGGTGCCGATGCGCCCTTCGCCGGGCGCTTGTGCCGTGTGCCGTGCGTTCGGTAATCTCCCGCTCCGGCGCGGCGGGAGGGTTTCTGTCAAGCACGACGCCGATCGCCGGAGAGGACCACAACCCCCATGAAGCACACGCCTGTCCCCGCGCCCCAGACCCAGAACGACCGCGCTCGATTCAAGGTCCGCACGAAGGTCCGCGCCGGAGTCATCTGGAGCGATGCCACGGGGCACTTCGACTTCCGCAAGGGCTTCCTGCCGACCATCCCGAACGAGTGACGCTCCGCGCCGCAAGGCCTGGAGAGGAGCTCACGGGCGGGGGCCTGGCCTTCGCGGTGAGCCGCCCGAGCCTTCCCGAGGCGCGAGACCGCCGCCGTCCGACGGGGCGGGGCCGCGGCTCCATCGCCCGGAGGCGCCGAGGTGCATCACCAGCCGCACGGCGATCCACATCCGAAACGGCCGCCAGCGCTCGGCGAGGCTGAGCGCCTGCTGGGGCGTCGGCGTCTCCGGGAGGCCGTATGCCTCAGCGATGCCTCGCAGCACGCGCTCCTCCGCGGTCGGCATCGCGTCCACCACGCCGCAGCCGCGCAGCAGCACGTGCTCGGCCGTCCACGGGCCGACGCCGCGGATGGCGCGCAGCCGCTCGATCGCCTGCTCGCGTGGCATCGCGGTGAGCGTGCTGGCATCGAGGCGCCCGTCGAGCGCGGCGCGGGCCACGGCGTGGAGGCGCGCGATCTTCTCTTCGGTGAGGCCGGGGAAGCGCTCGACCGACAGGAGCCTTGCGGGCGCAGGCGCCGGGTGGAAGGAGCGCCCGAAGCCCTCGGCGACGGTCTCGGTGGCGACGGCGAGGCGCTGCTTGATGGCCGCGGCGACAGGCATCGCGACGCGCTGCGCGAGCACCCCCCACACGGCGGCTTCGTAGGGCGACGGGAAGCACACCGGGCGAAACCCGGGCGACGCCGCCAGGAGGCCCGCCACCACCGGGTCGCGGTCGCCGATCGCCGCGAGGCCGCGGGCGTCGTGGTCGAGCGAGAGCACGCGCGCGACCTGCCGGGCGACGGCCTCGGCCTCGTGGACGGAGGTCTCGGCGGCGAGCTCGCCGGAGACGACGTCGCCCCGCTGGGTGAGCGCCACGACGCGAGGGACGTACCCCCCCTCCTCGTCGAGGAAGCCCAGCACGAGGCGTCCGTCGGCGAGCGTGGCGGAGGCGCCCTGGGCCGGGGTGAAGCCGCACAGGAAGCGGGCCGACGAGGCGAGCGAGTAGGGGCCGCGGGCGGTGATCTGGAAGGTGGTCATGGGGGGAGTCCTCGATGGGTGTCGGGGGGGGCCGAAGGCTCCCGTGCCGGGGTTGAGTTCCACCATGACGGAGCGATCTGTCAGCTGGATGTCAGGTTTGTGGGAGGGGCCATGAGTACGGGGGTGACGGCGGCGCACGGGAGCCGCGTCAGTGGCCCGATGGCGTTGGGGGGAGCGCTCGGATAGAGAGACGCCCCTGGTGCGCGCTCCGACCGTTGCCCTGCTGCTCCTCGCCCTGCTCGCCGTCCCAGCGCACGCGCAGGACCGGGTGACGCGCCCCGCGCGAGGGCTGCGCTACCTGCGGCGCGTCGTGCACCGCGGCGCCCTCCGCACGATGGTTCACGCGCTCTACGTGGACCTCTGCGACCCCGCCATCGAGCTTCGCGCCACCGCGCCCGGGGAGGGGGCCAGGACCCCCGCGAGCTGGGCGCGCCTCGTGGGCGCCGCGGCGGCGATCAACGGGGACTACTTCTTCGACGCGACGCCGGTCCTCCCGACGGGCCCGGCTCGCGGGGCGGGGAGGTCGTGGCCCGCGGGGCGTCACGAGCACCACGACGCGCTCTTCGTCGCGGGCCCCGGCGGACGCGCCGCGGTGCTCGACGAGGTCGACGAGCGCGCGGTGCCAGCCGCGTGGACGGAGGTCGTCGCGGTGCGCGAGCGCGTGCTCGTCCACGGCGTGGTGCACGAGAGCCCTGCGATCGCCCACAACAGCGACCGGCACCCGAGGACCGCGCTCGGCCTCACGGCCGACGGGCACACGCTCCTCATGGTGGTGGTCGAGGGGCGCAGCGAGAACGCGAGCGGGGCGACGGCCCGGGAGCTCGGGGAGATCCTACTGGGCCTCGGCGCGTGGGAGGGGATGAAGCTCGATGGGGGCGGCTCGTCGGCGATGTTCATCGCAGGCGCGGGCATCGTGAACCGGCCGAGCGACGGCACCGCCCGCGCGGTCGCCACGCACCTCGGGATCGTGCTGCGCAGGGGCGCGTCGGCGCAGGGCCCCTCGCGCTGCGCCGGGCTTGGTACCGCGTCGCAAGAGTTCTGACGGGTCGAGCAGGGCTGCCTCGGAGGATGAGAACCGCAAGGGTCGCTTAGGGTCGCAAGGGAGGAGGAGGGGGAGGAAATCGTCGGGCCCTGAAGGGCTCTCCCTCTCAAGGTCTCAAGGGACACCTTGGACCACTCAAGCCTGGGGTACGGCGTGCGGCCTTTGCATCGGCGTGCAGCGCCTGACCCCAGGCAACATCAGGTGGTCACCTTCGCGCGACGCGAAGGTTGCAAGGGAGAGGCGCCCGACGGCGTCCAGCAGCCCACAACGCACGCCGATGCGACGAACGCGAGCGCACCGACGCTCCCGACGCGGACGGTTTCTCCCACGGAGACGACTGTCACATCGCCCGGGCGACCCACGCCGCCCTCTCACACTTCCCTCGCAACCTTCGCGTCGCGCGAAGGTGACCACCTGATGTTGCCTGGGGTCAGGCGCTGCACGACGATGCAGAGGCCGCACGCCGTACCCCAGGCATGAGTGGTGTGACCGACGATCTAAAGTGTCCCTTGAGACCTTGAGAGGGGTGGCCCTGAAGGGGCGACGCGGCGAAGAACGCGAGCGTCCCACGGCCCATGCCTTCGAGCCTCTGCGACCCTAAGCGACCCCTGCGGTTCTCCTCCCAAGGCGCCCTGCTCAACCCGTCACATTCCCTGCGGCGAGGTACTAGGCTCAAGGCCATGAACCACGACACCCGCACGATCACCTGGACGGACGGCGCCCGCTGGTCGGCCCCGTCGGCGGTCTTCGATCGGCTCACGGCGAGGCTCGACGCGCTGCGCCCTGTGATCCTCGGTCTCGACGGGGTGCTCGCCCGATGGCGCTCGGCGCCCGGAGCCGCCCTCGACGTCGACGACTTCGCGCCGACGGAGGACGACCGCGCGGTGCTGACCGCGGCGCTCGCGCGCATCGTCGAGGAGGGGGTCGGCGAGGTGGAGGACGCGGAGGAGCGGAGGGCGCTGGAGGAGGGGGCGGCGGCGCTGCACGAGCTCTTCGTGACGGACGTCACGCGCTCGTAGGCTCAATACCCGTCGATGACCGAGAGGGCCTCGTCGTGGGCGGAGTTCACCGCGGCCTGCGGGGGCGCCGACGGGGCCGGGGAGGTGGCGGTGGCGGCGGCGATCGAGGGGCGGCCGAGCGCGCGGCGCAGCGAGCTCACGTTGCCGACCTGGCGGTGGTACGCGGCGGTGGACTCGTTCTGGGCGACGTGGCGCGCCCGGTCGAGGAGCTGGTCGAGCTGGGCGCTCGCCTGCGCGACGTTGCCGCTGCGGGCCTCGCGGATCGCGGCCACGGTGCCCACGGCCAGGGTCACCTGCGCGGCGACGGCCTCGACCTCGGCGCTGCGGCCGCCCTCGATCTCCGCGGCGTCGCTGCTGGCGCGCGCCCCGAGGAAGACATCGCGCTCGTAGCGCACGCCCGGGGCGGCGGGGTCGTTCCAGGCGAGGCGGGCGTCGATGAGCTCGACCGGGGAGCCGGCCCGGTGCGACGGGACGTTGAGCCTCACGATGAGGTCGCGAGAGGCCCCCTCGGTGAGCTCCCCGAGCGACACGCTCACGCCCGCGTCGGTGCGCGAGGCCTCGTGGCCGAGCACCGCCTCGATCTGCACGTCGGGGCCGGGGTTGAGCGTCACCGTGGCGTTGCGGGCGACCACGCGCTCCATGCGCAGCACCTCGGTGCGGAAGGCCGTCGCCACCGCGGCGGAGTCTTCGATGTAGTGGAAGTGCCCGCCGGAGCGCTGCGCGATCGCCCCCATCAGGGTCTCGTTGTACTCGAGGCCGAGACCCATCGAGGTGATGGAGATGCCGTGCTGGCCCGCGCTCGTGGCCGTGGCCTCGATGGTCGCCGGGTCGTTGGGCACGCCGTCGCCCAGCAGCACCACGCGGTTGATGCCCGCGGCGTTGAGGTGCGCGGCCACCTGCTCGACGCCGAGGCGCAGCCCGTTGGCCATGTCGGTGGTGCCCCGGGCCCGCATGGCGCCGATGCGGCGTCGGGCCTCGGCGCGGTGCGCGGGGTCGAGCTCGGCCGAGGGGAAGATCACCTCCGAGCGCGAGTCGAAGGTCACCACCGCCAGGCGGTCGCCGTCGCGCAGCGCGTCGAGGAGCACCAGGCTGGCCGCGCGGGCGTCGTCCATGGGCCGCCCCTCCATCGAGCCCGAGGTGTCGATGACCAGCGCGAGGTTGATCGGAGGGTGCACCGAAGGGTCGATGACCGCGGTGCCGAGGTGGATGCGGGCGACCAGGGTGCTGCGCGCCCCGGCGGGGACGAAGCGGTTGGCCAGGTCGCCGCCCAGGCTGAGGGCGTCGGGGGTGCGCGCGTGGCGCTGGGCGCCGGCGCAGGCCGCGAGGGAGGAGAACAGGGCCAGACAGAAGAGCATGAGCGTGCGTCGCATGGTGGTGAACCTCTGACGCGCAGAACGCCGCCGTGGTCTTCGGGCTTACGGAGAAAGTTCTCGGCGACGACCCGCGCGGAGGGGAGTGTTAGCCTCCCGACCCTATGAACCTCGCGATCATCGGCCTCGGGAAGATGGGCCTCAATATGACGCTGCGGCTGCTCAAGGGCGGCCACACGGTGGTGGCGATGGACCGCGACGCCGCGCAGGTCGAGCGCGCCCGCGAGGCCGGAGCCGTGGCCGCGGCGGACCTCGACGCGGTGGTCGCCGCGCTGCCCTCGCCGAGGGTGGTGTGGGTGATGGTCCCGTCCGGGGCGATCACGCAGTCGGTGATCGACTCGCTCTCGGCGAAGCTCTCCCCCGGCGACGTGATCATCGACGGGGGCAACTCCAACTGGAAGGACTCCCAGGCCCGCGGCGCCGCGCTCGCCGCCAGGGGGCTCCGCTTCGCCGACGCGGGCACCTCGGGTGGAGTCTGGGGCCTCGCCAACGGGTACTGCCTGATGGTCGGCGCGGAGCCAGACACCTTCGCGCTCATCGAGCCCGCCATCGCGACGCTGGCGCCGACGGACGGCTACCGCCACGTCGGCCCGGTGGGGGCGGGGCACTACACCAAGATGATCCACAACGGCATCGAGTACGGGCTGATGCAGGCCTACGCCGAGGGCTTCGAGATCCTGCAGACCGCCCCCTTCAAGCTCGACCTCGCGGCCATCGCCGAGCTCTGGGGCAAAGGCTCGGTGGTGCGCAGCTGGCTGCTCGAGCTCATGGCCGCCGGGCTCAAGTCCGACCCCGTTCTGTCGGACATCAAGGGCTACGTGACCGACTCGGGCGAGGGGAGATGGACCGTGCAGGCCGCCATCGACCAGGACGTCCCGGCGCCGGTGATCACCCTCTCGCTGCAGATGCGCTTCCGCTCCCGGCAGGCGGACAGCTTCGGCGCGAAGCTCCTCGCGATGATGCGCAACCAGTTCGGCGGGCACGCGGTGAAGAAGGCATGAACCCCTTTCGCCAGGGGCTGATGGGCGACCGGCTGCCGGCGCCGACGGTGCTGGTGATCTTCGGGGCGACCGGCGACCTCGCGCGCCGCAAGCTGATGCCCGCGATCTACAATCTCGCGCTGGCGAGGCACCTCCCTCCGGGCTTCTCGGTGCTGGGCGTGGCGCGCCGGCCGTGGAGCGACCAGGACTTCCGCGACGAGCAGCGCGCGGGCGCCGCGGAGTTCTCCCGCACGAAGCCCCTCGACGACGTGGTGTGGGACGACCTCGCCCAGGGCGTGGGCTACGTCCAGGGGACCTTCGAAGACCCTGCCACCTACGCCTCGCTGAAGCAGCGCCTCGACGACCTCGACCGCACCCGCGCCACGCACGGCAACCGGGTGTTCTACCTCTCGGTCCCCCCGGCGGACGTCGCCCTGATCGTCGAGAACCTCCGCCGGGCGGGCCTCTTCGCCGACCACCGCGACGCCTCGCGCTCGACGCGCCTGGTCTGCGAGAAGCCCCACGGCACCGACCTGGAGAGCTCGCGCGCCCTCGACAAGATGCTGCACGACGCGCTCGACGAGTCGCAGATCTTCCGCATCGACCACTACCTCGGCAAGGAGGCGGTGCAGAACCTCCTCGCGTTCCGCTTCGGCAACGCGATCTTCGAGCCGCTCTGGAACCGCACGCACGTCGACCACGTGCAGATCACCGTCGCCGAGGACCTCGGCATCGAGGGGAGGGGGAGGTTCTACGAGTCCGCCGGGGCGCTGCGCGACATCGTGCAGAACCACCTGATGCAGCTCGTCACGCTCACCGCGATGGAGCCCCTCGCGGCCATCGACGAGGTCTCCGTGCGCGACGAGAAGGTGAAGGTGCTCCGCGCCCTGCGCCCGCTCTCGCCGGCCTGCATCGCCCGGGACGTGGTGCGCGGCCAGTACACCCACGGCGGCGTCGCGGGCGCGGCCGTGCTCGGCTACCGCGAGGAGAAGGACGTCGCGCCCGACAGCGTGACCGAGACCTTCCTCGCGATGAAGCTGCACATCGACAACTGGCGCTGGCGGGGAGTGCCCTTCTACATCCGCGCGGGCAAGCGGCTCACCCGCCGGGTGACGGAGATCTCGATGCACTTCAAGGCCGCGCCGCTCGCGCTCTTCGGTCCGTCGGCCCCGGAGCCCAACGTGCTCGCGCTGCGCATCCAGCCCGACGAAGGGATCACGCTGCGCTTCGTCTCCAAGGTGCCCGGCCCCACCACGGTGCTGCGCCCGGTGAGCATGGACTTCCGCTACGGGACCACCTTCGGCCTCAGCGCTCCAGAGGCCTACGAGCGGCTGCTGCTCGACGTGATGCTGGGCGACGCCACGCTCTTCACCCGCGCCGACGAGGTCGACTGGAGCTGGCGCTTCTTCGACCCGCTGCTCTCCGCGTGGAAGGCCACCGGGCGCTGCGAGCCCGACGGGTACGCCGCCGGGTCGTGGGGCCCCTCCGAGGCCGGCGAGCTCATCGCCCGCGACGGCCGCCGCTGGAGGTCCCCGTGAGCATCTCCCTCGACCAGGTGGAGCCCGAGCTCGCGAGGCTCTGGGCCGAGCACCGCGCCCGCGACGCGCACCCGCGAACCCTCGACCTCGTGGCCTTCTGCGCGACGCCCGACGAGCTCCCGAGGGTGCGCGCCGCCCTCGCTCCGCTCGCCAGCAAGCGCCCCTGCCGCACGCTCACGGTGGTGTGCTACCCCGCCGAGACGCCCTCCATCACCGCGCGCGTCGCGCTGCACGTGGACACCGCGCGCAGGTCCGAGCCCGTGGGCGACGACGTCTCGCTCGACGTGCGGGGCACGGCGCGCTCGTGGGTCCCTTCGGCGGTGCGGCAGCTACGGCGGGGCGACCTCCCGATGCACCTCTGGTGGGCGGGCGACCTGCCCGACGACGACCGCCTCTTCGACCAGCTCACCGAGGACGCCGACGTCACCATCGTGCACAGCGCGGACATGGACCTCCGCGACCTCGAGCAGCTCCGCCGCGTGCAGGCGTGGCGCTCCGAGGCGTCGGTCTTCCTCGACCTCAACTGGGTGCGCCTCGCGCTCTGGCAGGAGCTCGTCGCTCGCTTCTTCGACGACGAGGCCGTGGCGTCGGTCATCCCGACCCTCGACACGGTCTCGCTGGGCTTCGCGCCGCGCCCCGGCTCGAGCGACCCGGCGCCCACGCAGGCCGCGCTGCTCGCCGGGTGGATCACCGTCTGCACCGGCTGGAGCGCCGAGGACGCTACCTGGAGCACCGAGGCCGACGGCGCTCGCGTGGCGACGGCGAGGCGCGCCGACGGCTCGCCCGCGCGGGTGCGCTTCCTCGAGGACGACCGGCCGGGGGTCTACCCCGGCGCCCTCCACACGGTGGCGCTCTCGGGCGTCGGGGTGAAGCTGGAGGTCGCGAGAGCGATCGAAGACCCGAGGGTGCTCTGCTGGTCGGGCGAGGTCGCGGGCGCGTGCGTCCCCTCGCAGTGCATCCGCGCGGGGGCTCCCGAGGAGCCCAGGATGCTGGCGAGGGCGCTCGATCGTCCGGCGCGCGACCCGCTCTTCGAGCGCAGCCTGGCGGCCGCCGCGGCGCTCACCCGAGCGGTCGCTCCGCTGCGTGGCGAAGAGGCGACCGCGGAGAAGTGAGTGGAGGTTCAGTGATGAAGTTCGTCATCGGAGACTCGGTCGCGAAGGCGGCCGCGGAGGGAGCGGAGCTGGTCGCGGCGTGGAGCCGGGAGGCCGTCGCCGAGCGGGGCCGCTTCGTGGTGGCGCTCGCTGGCGGAGAGAGCCCGAAGGCCCTCTACCAGGCGCTGCGCGCGCGCCGCGACGTGGAGTGGCGGCGCTGGGAGGTCTTCTTCGGCGACGAGCGCGCGGTCTCCGCGCAGGACCCCCGGAGCAACCTGCTCGCCGCCGAGGAGGCCTTCCTCGACAAGGTGGCGGTGAACCCCGATCGCGTGCACCCGATGTACGCCCTCGGCATGGACGTCGAGCAGGCGGCCCTCGACTACGACCGCGAGCTGCGCGCCTCGGCGGGCGATCCGCCGGTGCTCGACCTGGTGATCCTGGGCGTGGGCCGCGACGGTCACACGCTCTCGCTGCCGCCGATGTGCGGCGCCCTCGCGGAGAGGGAGCGCATGGTGATGGCCCTCGTCGAGCCCGAGCTCGACCCGCCGGTCGATCGCATCACCTTCACCCCGCCGGTGGTGACCGCCGCGCGCCGGGTGCTGGTGATCGCCCACGGCCGCGCGAAGACCACCGCGATGCGGGCCGTGCTCTACGAAGCCGACGACCGGCTGCGCGTGCCCGGGCAGATCATCCGCGACGCCACCGGCGAGGTCACCGTGCTGATGGACGTCGAGCTCGCGAAGGGCCTCGATCGTTGATCGATCCGTCTTCGCTGCGAGCGCGCCTGTCGGTCGTCGCGATGCTGGCGCTCTCCTGCCGCCGCGACCCGCCGCGCCCGGTCGCGACGGTCGACGCCCCGGCGCGCCTCGACGCGGGCGCGACGACCGACGCCGCCGTGAGCGCTGACGCCCCGGCTCCCTCGGATGCGCCCGCCGACGGGGCGACCGGGACGTCCATCTACCTGATGGCCGGCGGGGTCGAGATGATGCGGCCGGGGCAGTCGGTGCGCCTCCGGGTGTATCGCCGGGGCGGCCCGGACGTCGACGTGACGGCGCAGGCGCAGCTACGGGTCGAGCCACCGACGGGCGGCGAGGTCTCCCCCGACCACGTCTTCCACGCGGGAGCCCTCGGCCGCCACACCATCGTCGCGACCGTGGGAGCCGAGCAGACGCGACAGATCCTCGAGGTGTCGCCGGAGGTCCCCGCGGGGCTGCTGGTGGTCCCCTCGGTGAGCCTCGGCCCGGGGCTGCCTCCGTTGGCCTCGCTGCGGCTGCGCGCCGAGCCTCGGGGCGTGGTCGCCCTCGACGTGGCCTTCGTTGGCGCGACCCTCTCGGTCTCCGGTCGTCGTCGCTCTCGAAGCTTCCCGATGGTGATCCCCATCGTCCGTGGAACGCCCGGCGCCGTCTTCGACGCCCATCGCGGCCCGGAAGGCGTCCTGCCCTTGGAGGGCGAGCTGCTCCTCGACCGTCACGTCGGAGCCCGCCTCGACGGCCGCGCCGTGCTTCGCACCCGCACCGGCCCGCTGCGCTTCTCCTTCTCGCTCTTCTACACCGACGTCTCGGCGCTGACCGAGCCTCTGCCCTGATCGTCTCGCGGTCGCCCGCTCAGATGTCTTCGAGGTCGAAGATCTCGACGTCGACGCCGGAGGCGTAGTGCGCGAGGGGTTCGGCGTCCGGTCGCGCGATGCCGCACGCGGCGAAGAGCGACTCCTCCCAGGAGTGCACCGTCGCGGGCTGCAGGGGGTAGGGCGCGTGGTGCACCTGGCCCCGCTGGATGCGCCCGCGGCCGGTGTCGGCGTAGAGCAGGTAGCGCTCGGCGAGGAAGTGCTCCAGCGTCCCCGGCACCGCGGCCGAGGGCGCTCCGGCGGGCTGGTAGCGCACCTTGCAGTGGGCGGGCAGCGGGGGCGGCGAGCGCCGCTCGGAGGCGTAGTCGATGACGCCGTCGGCGCCCCGGGCGAGGGACATCTTCGCGTGGTGATAGGGCAGGTGCCACCCGGCGCGCGCGACCTGCACGGGGATCCACGCCGCGGCCTCCAGGGTGAAGAACCACACGCCGGGGTTCTTCCCCCGGTGGTGCACGTAGGTGCGGAGGTTGGTCTCGTGGAAGTCCGACGTCCCCGGCACCGGCGGGAGCCACGAGAGCCGCACGCCGCGCATGGTGAAGGGCACGAGGCCCACCCACGCGTCGCCCTCGAAGGTGTCGATCTCCAGCGCCTCGGGGATGAGCGGCCGCAGCGCCTCCACCGGGACCCGCCAGTGAAGGAAGAGCAGCGTCTCCCAGGTCTGGTGCTGCGCGACCCGCCTGCCCTCCGGGCGCCTCGTGGGAGCGATGCGATCGATGTCGTCCATTGGGGGAGGGATGCGACCTTAGCGTCAGCGCCTGGAGAAGTCGCTCCAGAGGCGCTCGAACTCCGACCCGAAGCGCTCGACGATGGCGCGGTCGGAGGTGACGATGAGGTTCTCCTGGTTGAAGTTGGCCGCGCTGCGCGTCCAGTTGTAGCTGCCCGACAGCAGCCTCGCGTCGTCGTAGAGCGCGAACTTGTGGTGCATGTGCGCCTCGGTCTGGTCGACCCGCACCTCGATGCCCGCGCGGCGCAGCGGCTCGATGTCCGAGCCCTCGTCCATGGCCTTGTCGTTGTCGCTGATGACCCGGATCTCCACGCCCCGGCGCCGGGCGTCGAGCATGGCCGCCCGGATGCGGTCGTCGGTGATGGTGAACACGCACACGTCGACCTTCCGGCGGGCGCGCGCGAACTCGTCTCGGATGGCGTCGAGGCAATCCTCCCCCGGGCTGAAGGCCACGTGGACCGCCGCGCTGGGCGCCTCCCTGGGGGCGGGCTTCGGGGTCTCCCTCGGCGAGGGCTTCGGGGCGGGCGCGCCGTCGCGGGCGAGGTCGGCGAGCGTGAGCACCCAGGAGAAGGTGTCTCGCATGCGGTCGTCCGTGAGCGCCGCGCGCGCCAGCACGATGGCCTGCGCGCAGAAGAGGGTGACGGTGTCGGGGTCCATGGCGCGCTGGTGAAATACGCGCTCGATGGAGGCGCGCGTCGCCGGCGCGATGCGGGGGTCGTTGAGGGTCTGGTGGAGAAGCGCCTCGAGCTCGCGTGTACCCATCGGGGTGGCGTTTTACGGCCTATGGGTCGCGGACTCTACTCCGGCGTCGGGAGCGTCTACGCTGTGGTCTGGTCGATGGACTTGCGCGCCGCTGCGACGAGGGCCGCAGCCGCGGCAGGCGTCGAGCCGGCGGGGACCAGGATGATGTTGCCGTCCCCATCGACCATGGGGGTCCCGTCCGGACCGAAGACGACTTCCATCCCTTCGTCGGAGGGGCCAGCGGGGGCGTTGGCGCGCTGCTCGCGCTTCACGGCCTTCTCGCGCTGCTTCTCCTGTCGGGCCATTTCCTTCTGACGCTTGGCCATGGAAGGCCTGCCGTTGGTGCTCATGGGATACCTCGCTCCTGACGCGCTGCCCTCGAAGGGCACGCCGCGTCCTATCGCCCGGGGATGAAACGGTCGCCCCGCGTTTGGGCAGTGCCTGGAAGACGCTCGGACGTTGCTCACGCCGATCGTAGGCTGCGCGGAACTCTCCCCTCAACCTGACACACCTCGGCCCCGAGGCACTGTGCATTCGACAACGCACCCCCTAAGAGGCGGCCATGTCCCTGGGGGCCCCCCCGTCACCTCCCTCGGGACGACCTCAGGGCCTCGGCGGGGCGCCGTAGCGGAGCATCATGCTCCCAGGGTCGGGGCGCGCGGGCGTGGTGGTCGCGGTGGAGGCGTCGGGCGTCGCGGGGGTCGGCTCCGGGGTCGCCACGGGGGTCGCCGGGGCGCCGCCGTCGGCCGGGGGGGTCTGCGGCGCGGGGGGCGCTTCGAGGACGGCGATCGGCACGGGCTGCGCGGACGAGCAGGCGCCCGCGCCCACGGTGGCGACGAAGGCGAGGATGCCCGCGCGGCTCAAGCGCGCCGCGGGCTCCGGGGTGACCGAGGCGGCCGAGGCCAGCGGCGACGCGAGGCCGCAGAAGGGGCACGCGGCTTCGGTGCGGCGGACATGGCGGGTGCATCCATCGCAGGGGACGAGTTGGTTCAGGCTCATGCGGGGGGATGCTACCGCGGAGCGCCTGCGTCCCGGGCGGGCACTTCGTCGCCGAGGCCGAAGAGCGCCCGCTGGGCCTCGTCGCCCTGGTGGTTGAGCTGCCAGTACGGCAGGCGAGCGGTGCGGAGGAGGCGCGCCTCTTCGCCGTCCGAGCCCTGCCACCCGAGCACCCGGTGCGTCCCCTCGGCCTCGACGTCGAAGGTGCGGGTGACCTCGCCGTAGCGCAGCACGAAGCGGTGGACGTCCTTGCCGTCGAGCTGCACCCGGGAGCGGGCGATGGTGGCCTCGACCGCGGCCGTGGGGGTGTGCGCCCGGCGGATCGACCAGAGGGAGGGCACCAGCGTTCCGCGCCAGTCGACGCCGCCCGCGAAGGGCCCGTCGAGCTCGCGGAGCTGGATGAGCAGGGCGTCTTCGTAGAGGGTCCCCGCGGGGGTAGGAACATCCCGACGGCGCTCCCCCTCCTGGGCGAAGTACGACATCACCTGCTCGGTCGAGCGCTCGTCGCCGGGCCAGACGCCGTGGAAGACGTGGCCGCACCACTCCTGCGCGCTCAGGGTGATCTTCACCGGCGAGAAGGCCTCGGCGCGGTACCGGTCGACCGGCGCGAACACCGACGTCATCACCGAGTACGGGTACACCCCCGTCTGGAACTTCAGCGACGCGTTGAGCTTCAGCACGTTGACCCGATGCTCCGCGGGCACGTCGTCGTCCTTCACCCAGGTGCGCCGGTCCATGGGCTCGGTGACGTAGATCAGCACCAGCTCGGCCGCCCTGAGCTCGCCGTAGCGGTTGACCCGGGCGCGGTAGCCCGAGAGCTCCGCCCGCCCGTCGCTCCACGCCCGCATGAAGGCCCCGCCCGCGGTCGCGCGGGGTCGCGAGGGCAGTGCCGGGAAGCGCTCCGCCGAAGGGAGATCCGCCGTTCGCATCGTCGGCGCGGGCGCGTGGCGCGAGCAGCCGAGCGACGCCCCGAGCAGCGTGAGGGAGAGGCCCATCGTGCGCATCGGGTCACTCTATGAACCGCTCCCGGTGGGGCGTCGAGCGCGCTAAGCTCGGCCGCACATATGGGCAAACTCGATCTGCGCCTCCGTGACCTGGAGACGGCCGAACTCCTCATCGCGTCCTTCGAGAGCGAGGACGACGCCGCGACGTGGCTCCGCGAGCGGCCACACATGATGGAGGTGCTCGGCCTGATCGCCGAGAACTCCGACGCCGCGATGCACCAGATGCTGCGCGAGGCGGCGCGCCCGCTCGACCCCGACGAGGCGGAGGTGGTGCGCCGCATGGACGTCGCCGACGCCAAGGCGAGAATCGCGCGAGAGATCGAGCACGCGCGCCGAGCGACCGCCGAGGCCGAGGCCCACCGCGAGTCGATGCGCAGCGCCGACCCTGACCGCCCGATGCAGATCAGCTGGTCGCTCGAAGGAGACTTCGTGATGATGGACCCGGCGGACGAGCGGGAGATCACCGCGGCCGCCAGGGAGGCCGTGCTGGAGTGGGTGCGCGAGCGCGACGGCTGGGTCGCCGACCGCGGGCTCATGCTCAACGAGGCGGTGCTCACCGTGTGGCCGGGGCCGCTCCCGAAGGGCGAGTCGCGGGTGCAGCCCGGCGGAAAGTTCATCCCGGCCGCGCGTCCGGCCTCCACCCCCTGACGGCTCGACCGAGGGATATACCTCCCGTGAGTCCTGACGCCATGAGCACTCCAGCGGTCGAATCGTGGCGCGGGGGCGACGCGGCGATGAGGGCGCTCTTCGACCAGTCCGACGACGCGATGATCGTCGTCGACGACGGGGGCGCCGTGGTCGCCGTCAACGCCTCCACGTGCTCGCTCCTCGGGCAGCCCGAGCACACGATCGTCGGCGCCATGCTCTCGTCGTGGATCGGCTCCGACGCCGACCTCCCCGCTGCCCTGCGCACCCTCCTCGACGTGGGCTCCGTGCGCGGTCTGCTCCCGGTCGTGGGCCCCGGCGCCCCGCGTCGGCTGGTCGACTACCGCGGCGTCGCGCGCATCGCCGAGGGTCGCCACCTGCTGGTGATCCGCTCTCGCACGGGCCCGTCGGTCGCCGAGCGCGGTGCGCTCGAGAGCGCCGAGGCCCGCTTCGTGTCGATGCTCCACGTCACGCCGACGCCGACGGTGATCACCCGGCTGCGCGACGAGCGCTACATCGCGGTGAGCGACAGCTTCCTCGAGCTGTTGGGCTACGCCCGCGAGGAGGTCCTGGGGCGCTCCGGCGCCGAGCTGGGGGTGTGGCCCCACGCCAGCGACCGCAACCGGATCACCGCCGCGTTGGCGAGCGGTCGCCCGGTGCGCAACCTGGAGGGGCGCATCCGAACCCGCGCGGGGGAGGAGCTCACCGTGCTGCTCTCCGCGGAGCGCATGGAGTTCTACGGCGAGCCGTGCGTGATGGCGCTCGCCAATGACATCACCGAGCTGCGGCACGCCGAGGAGCTCGGTCGCACGCTGGTGCAGGCCTCGCCCGCGGCGATCTTCGCCCTCGACGACGACGCCCGGGTGAGCCTCTGGAACCCCGCCGCCGAGCGGGTCTTCGGCTGGTCCGCCGAGGAGGTCGAGGGGAGGCCCCCGCCCTTCCTCACGGCGGAGACCGCGGCGACCTTCGTGGAGTCGGTGCGCGCGGGCGAAGGGGTCGAGGCGGGCGACGCGACCTACCACCGCCGCGACGGCGGCGCCGTGGAGGTCACCCTCTCGCGCGCGCCGCTGCGCGACCGGAGCGGCGCGGTGCGAGGCGCGGTGGGGATCCTCTTCGACATGACCGACCGCCGGATGCTGGAAGACCAGCTCCGGCACGCCCGCAAGATGGAGGTCGTGGGGCGCTTCGCGGGCGGCATCGCGCACGACTTCAACAACATGCTCCAGGTGATCTCGGGCTTCGCCACGGTGGCGCGCTACAGCCTCCCGGCGGAGCACGTGGCCCACGCCGAGCTGGAGCAGATCCTCCGGGCGTCGTCGCGCGCGGCGCAGCTCACCCGGCAGCTCCTGGCCTTCAGCCGTCGGCAGCTCACGCAGTCGCGCGTGCTCGACCTCAACGCCCTCGTCGGGGACATGCACCGGATGCTGGAGCGGCTCATCGGCGAGCACGTCCGGCTGGAGGTGCGCCTCGACCCGTCCGCGCGCCGCGTGCGCGGAGACATCGGCCAGCTCGAGCAGGTGCTGCTCAACCTCTGCGTCAACGCGCGCGACGCGATGCCCGACGGGGGCGAGCTCACGCTCTCCGTGGCCCCGGCCCGGCTGGACCTCGACGAGGCCCGCCGGCACCCCGAGGTCGCGGCCGGCGGGTACGTCGCGCTGCGCGTCACCGACACCGGCACCGGCATGGACGCGGCCACCATGGAGCGCGCCTTCGATCCCTTCTTCACGACGAAGGAGACGGGGCAGGGCACCGGCCTCGGGCTCGCCACGGTCTACGGCATCGTGCGACAGAGCGGCGGCGAGGTGTGGCTCTCCAGCGAGCCAGGCCGTGGGACCACGGTCACCCTCTGCCTCCCCGGCACCCACGAGGCGGCGCAGTCGATACGGCCGCCGCCCCAGCAGGCGAGGTGCGAGGGCCGCGGCGAGATGGTGCTCGTGGTCGAGGACGAGGCGCTGGTGCGGCGGCTCACCGTGCAGCTGCTGCAGCGCCACGGCTACAAGGTCATCGAGGCGACGGACGGCCACGAGGGGCTGCGGGCCTACGAGTCCTCGGCCGACCAGATTCGCCTGGTGCTCACCGACGTGGTGATGCCCGGCATGGACGGCGTCGAGATGTCCCGGCGCATCACCCGGCGCTTCCCCGAGGCCCGCACGCTCTACATGACCGCGTGGTCGGGGGACGCCCTCCCGGTCACGATGGAGCGCTACGCCGCGGTGCTCGACAAGCCCTTCACCACTGACGGCCTGCTCTCCGCCGTGCGCACCGCCCTCGACCGCCCGACGGCCTGATCAGACTTGGAGCAGCGCGCCGAGCACGGCCATGCCCACGGTGCTGGCCGAGAGCGCGACGCCGCCCGTCGGGGGCAGCAGCCTCGGCATCACCTCGGGCTCGGTGCGCCAGGTGACCACCGGCGGCTTCACGAAGCGCAGGCCCTCTCCCGCCGTGGCCGACGAGCGCCGCATCGGGTGCAGCGCCAGCGTCGCCCCGCGCTCGACCTCGCCGATGATCGCCACGCGCTCGCCCACGCGGAGCCGCAGCTCGTCGACCATGCTCTCGCCCTCGCCGGTGTCGGCCTCGAAGTCGATGCGGCAGCGCGCAGGGTCGAGCATCACCCGGCCGGTGTCGTCCTCGATCCAGAAGGGCGACTCGCTGCGCTCGGTGCGGACGAGCACCCTGCGCGCCCGCAGCCCGCGGCCCTCGACGGCGTAGTGGTGCACCTCGCGCACGGCGGTGGCCAGGCCGCCCTGGATGCTCACCTCGGGGTGCTCGCAGCCGAGCGTGCCCACGAGCTTCACGAGCCCGCTGGCGGCGTGGGCGATGGGGGTGGGGGAGAGCTGCTCGAGGGCCCGGACCTCGGCGAGGGTCATGGGCCCGAGCTGCTGGCGGTAGAATTGGGCGAGGCTGCCGACCGTGGCGAGCCCGGAGACCACGGCGCCGACGAGCAGCGGCGGAAACATCACATCATCCTGACGCCTGCCACGTCGCGGAACAACCCCACCGCCACGCCGAGGATGTGAAACACCCCCATCTCGCGCTTGCGCACGAAGATCGGGCTCATGGTCTTGTTCTCGGGCTGCAGCCGGATGTGGTCGGCCTCGGGGAAGTACCGCTTCACCGTGGCCTCGTCGCCGACGACCGCGACGACGATCTCCCCGCGCGCGGCGGTCTGCTGGCGCCGCACGAAGAGCGTGTCGCCGTCGTGGATGCCGGCCTCGATCATCGACTCGCCCTTGACCCGCAGCGCGAAGGTCTCCCCGCCGCCACGGAGCATCGACGGGTCGACGTGGAGGTAGCGCTCGACGCGCTCGTCGATGGTGCTCAGCGGGCCCGCGGCGATGCGGTTGAAGAGCGGGATGGCGATGGCGTCGTTGGCCGGCCGGTCGTCCCGGTCGACGCGGATGACCTTCTCCGGGAGCTCGTCGCCGGTGTCCCGGTTCTGCATCAGGAAGGTGCGCCCCACCTTGGTCGGGCGCAGCGCCCGGGACTTCATCCCGATGCGCTCGAGGTAGCCCTTGCGCTCGAGGGCCCGAAGGTGATCGCTCACCCCGTTGGTCGAGCGGATGTCCATGCGCGCGCCGATCTCCCGCAGCGTCGGGGGATAGCCCTTCTCGTCGATGGCCTGCTGGATGTACTCCAGGATCGCCTGCTGTCGTTCGGTGAGTGGCTGCATCGTCGTCGCGCTCCTCTGCGCAGGCACTGCACATCAGCACCTGGGTGGCAGTTCAGGTCACCGTAACTGAACGCTCGCGCAGCCGTCAATTCATCGTCTGTCATTCTCTGGCCAGCCTTCGCGCCGCGCTGGTACGCAGGCAGCGTGCGGGTCATCCGGTGGTTCTTGTGCACGCTCATCACGCTCTGCGGCGTGACCGGCGTCGCCCACGCCGACCCGCCTGCGCGCGTGCACCGCGGCCGCAACCCCGCGCCGGTGCGGCCCAGCGCCAGCGTGGGGTGGCCCAACAACGGCAGCCTCGACAACGGCCGCCACCTCGCGGCCTCGACCAGCGTGCGCATCCTCCCCGGCCGGGTGCTGCAGTGGGGCACCGACGAGCTCGTCGGCCTCCTCGAGCGCTGCGCCGCGAGGCTGAAGCGCCAGCTCCAGGCGCCGATCACCGTGGGCGACCTCTCCGCCCGCGTCGGAGGACGCATCGCGCGGCACCGCTCCCACCAGTCGGGCCGCGACGCCGACCTCGCCTTCTTCGCGCGCCCCGACTCCGCCCGCGGCGCCTCGCGCCCCGTCGCCCCCACCGACTACGTGGTCTTCGACCGCACCGGCCGCTCCCTCGACGGCACCCTGCGCTTCGACACCGCCCGCAACTGGGCCCTGGTGCACGCGCTGCTCACCGACCCCAGGGTGCGCGTCGAGCGCATCTTCATCTCCTCCCCGCTGCGCTCGCTGCTGCTCCAGCACGCCAGGGCGATCCACGCGCCGGGCCGTGTGATCAGCCTCGCGGCCAACACCCTGGTGCAGCCCGCGCGCGTCTCACCGCACGACAACCACTTCCACATCCGCATCGTCTGCCCGTCGGGCGACCGTCGTTGCCACACCGGCGTCTGGCTCCCGCCCCCGCCGCGCCGCCGCAGGGTGGCCCCGGTCCGTCGCTCCCGGGCCGCCACGACGCACGGCTACGCCCCGCGCCACCGCGCTACGGATCGATGAGCACCTGCACCCCGACCTCGCCCCCGCCGGAGAACACCCGCACCCGGTAGCGGTAGAGCCCCGAGTAGCGCGTGCAGAAGCGGGCGCTCTCCGTACCCCGGTGGGTGGAGTCCTGGGCCACCCGGTGGCGCGCCGGATCTTCCAGCTCGATCACCAGGTCGCCGACGCTCGGCACCGCCGCGGCGACCACCTCCACGCAGCGGTTGGACGGCAGCGTCACGGTCTGCTCGATCATCCCGTTGGTGGCCAGCGTGTGCCGGGTCATCGCCGTGAGCCCCGTCGCCCCGGGCCGCCTCGCGGCCACCTGCCGCAGCTGCGCGCTCACATAGTCCGAGGCCGCTCCGCCGATGGGAAAGCGGGCCGCGCTGCCCGCCTCGGGCGTCGCCACCTCCGCCCCGGCGTCGACCACCACCCTCGCCGTAGAGACACGCTCTTCGAGGGGCAGCACCTCCAGGTGCCACGCCGCCGCGCTCCACGCCTCGACGTCGACGCGGTACAGCTCCGGCGCCTCGGTCACGCAGAACCGCTGCCGCGCAGCCGTCCCCTGCGAGTTGGCCAGCGGCAGCGCGGGGCCCTCCACCGCGTCGCGCACCCGCACCTGCGCCCGCACCTGCGCCGCGCCGAGGGCCGCGCCCGCCAGCTCGTAGCACCGGCCCCGCTCCAGCCTCGGGTGCAGCGCCTCGGTGGCCGCGGCGCGGGTGCGCCTCGTGTTGACCAGCACCGGCACCCTCCCTCCCCGCAGGGCGATCACCAGCGACTCCGGCGAGGCCTCCGGCGCCGCGTCTCGCGCCCCCGCGTCCTGCGCGCCGACAGCCCTCGGGAGCAGCGAGAGCGATGCCCCCAGCGCCGCGAACGTGATTGCGTCGATGACCCTCACGGCGGCGCACGCTAGCATGCGGGCACCCCTGCGATGTCGCCTCCTCCACCCTCCGACGTGACGCTCGTCGCCCCGCCGCGGCGGCTCCTCGACCGCGCCGCCTGGGCCGTCGCGCTGCTCACCGCGTGGCCCGTGGTGATGCTCTCCGCGTGGCTGCGACCCGACGAGCGGGGCTACGGCACCCACCAGCAGCTCGGCCTCGCGCCGTGCTCCTTCGAGGCGGTCACCCGCGTCCCGTGCCCGGGCTGCGGGCTCACCACCAGCTTCACCCACATGGCGCACCTCCATGTGCTCGACGCCTTCCGCGCGCACCTGATGGGGCCGCTGCTCTTCACCCTCACGCTGGCGGTCGCGGCGCTCGCCCCCATCGGGCTGCGGCGCGGCTGGTCGGTGACCCGGGCGCTCTCGCTGCCGTGGCTCACGGTCTACCTCGGCGTGACACTCGCCGCGGGAATGCTCACCTTCGGGGCGCGCCTCGCGCACAGGTTCTTGTGACAACGATCCACGGTCGGACGCGTCCGACGACAGCGACAGGAGAGCCCCATGGCCGATGTACAGATCTACCTGACCAGCTATTGCCCCTACTGCACCCGGGCGAAGGCGCTGCTCCAGAGGAAGGGCGTCGCCTTCAAGGAGATCGACGTGGAGGGCGACCACGCGAAGCGGGCGTGGCTGCGGGACGAGACCGGCCAGAGCACGGTGCCGCAGATCTTCATCGATGGCCGCAGCGTCGGGGGCTGCGACGAGCTTCACGCGCTCGACCGCGACGGCCAGCTCGATCGCTTGCTGGGGCGCTCGTCGCCCTTGCCCTGACGCTGCTCTCCTCCGTCGCCACCGCGCAGCCGCGCCCGGTCGTCGGGTACACGCCCGACGCGTGGGCCGAGCTGGGCCTCGGGGCGGTGCGAGGGGCCACGCTCGGACCCATCGAGAGCACCCAGCACCCGGGCGTCGGCTACGGCACCCCGGCCAGCGCGGCGGCCCTCGACGAGCTCGTGGCGCTGGGCTGCAACTGGGTCTCCTTCACCCCCTTCGGACGGCAGTGGGACCTCGACGAGACCGAGGTCCGCCTCGACTTCGAGGCGCCCTTCCGGGTCAACCGGGAGAGCGTGAAGCGGGTCATCGCCCAGGCCCACGCGCGGGGCCTCCGGGTGCTGCTCATCCCCCACCTCTGGATCGACCAGGGCGGCTGGCGTGGCGAGATCGTGCACCCGGACAGCGAGCGCTGGCGGCGGTGGTTCGCGAGCTACACGCGCTTCGTCACCGAGTGGGCGAAGGTGGCCCAGGAGGCCGGGGCGGAGATGCTCTCCGTCGGCGTGGAGATGCAGTCGTCGTCCGGGACGAGGGCGGAGTGGTTCGACGTGATCGCGGCGATCCGCCGGGAGTACCGCGGGCTGCTCACGTACTCGGCCAACTGGGACGAGGAGCGCCAGGTGATCTTCTGGGATCGCCTCGACGTGGTGGGCATCCAGGCCTTCTACCCGCTGGCCGAGCGGCCCGGCGCGACGCTCGACGAGCTCCGGCGCGCGGCGGTCTCCAGGGCCGACCGGCTCGAGGCGTGGTCGCGCCGGGAGGGGCGGCCGGTGATGTTCACGGAGTTCGGGTACACCGCGCGCACCGACCCCACGCTGCGCCCCTGGGAGTGGCCCGACGGGATGACCGACGTGCACGTCGACGCGCACGCCCAGGCCATGGGGTACCGCGCGCTGATGGAGGCCTTCATCGGCCGTCGGTGGTTCGCCGGGGCCTTCGTGTGGCGCTACTACGCCAACCCGATGGACTCCTCGCAGGAGTCCGAGTGGGGCTTCTCGCCGAGGGGCCGAGAGGGCGAGCAGGTGCTGCGCGAGCTCTATGACCCGAGGCTCCCCTGGGGCAGCGACCCTCCGGGGCGCCTCGCCTGGTAGCGGCCCCGAGGCTCAACTTTCCCTGTCAGCTTTTTGGAGCTCCCGATCGGCGCGCGGTACTGCCCCGAGCCATGGGTCGCTCTCGCGTCTCGAACAATTTCCGACCGCACTTCCGTCCTGACGGTCACTTCGACAGCGCCGCGGCCCACAAGCCGATCCTGGTGCTGGAGAACGTGATGAAGGTCTTCCGCGCCGACGCCCCGGTGCTGCGCGGCGTCGACCTCACCATCGAGCGCGGGGAGTTCGTCTTCGTGACGGGCCCCTCCGGCGCGGGCAAGAGCACGCTGCTCAAGCTCATCTACAAGGCCGAGACCGTCGACGACGGGCGCATCCTGTTCTGCGGCCGGGACATCGCCCGGCTCACCGAGGACAGCGTCCCCCACCTGCGCCGCAACATCGGGGTGGTCTTCCAGGACTTCCGCCTCGTCCCCTACTGGACCGTCTTCGAGAACGTCGCCGTCGCCCTCCAGGTGATGGGCCTGCCTCCGAGGGTGATCCGCTCTCGCGTGGCGGTGGCGCTGGAGCGCGTCGGCCTCGACGGCCGCGGCGACGAGAAGGTCTCGGTGCTCTCCGGCGGCGAGCAGCAGCGGGTGACCATCGCCCGGGCCATCGTGACCGAGCCCGCGGTGGTGCTGGCCGACGAGCCCACCGGCAACCTCGACCCGGTGCTGGCGCTCGACATCCTCGGGCTCTTCGAGGAGATCAACGAGGGCGGCACCACCGTCATCTTCGCCACGCACGACCGCACGCTGCTGGAGGTCTCCCCGCGGCGCCTGGTGGTCATCGACGACGGCCGCTGCATCGAGGCCCGCGCCGGCCTCGCAGGCCTCGGCGGCGTGCTCGACCACGGCATCAGCATCAACTGACCGCACGCCAAGGGAACCGCATGTTCGAACGCGCACTCAAGGGACTCCGCCAGCAGCTCGGCACGCAGATGATGTCCGTGGCCACCGTGGCGCTCGCGCTCTTCTGCATGGCCGGCGCGCTGCTGGTCCTCGAAAACGCAGGCGCGATGGTGCGCCGCTGGGGAGCGCCGGTGAAGGTCACCGTCTTCCTCGCGGAGGGCGCCACCGTCGACCAGGTGGACAGCCTGCGCCGTGCGCTCGCGGCCCTGCCCGAGGTCGAGGAGGCCCGCTACGTCTCCGCCGCCGAGGCGCGACAGTCGCTGGGCGCCGGCGGCGACCGCACCGTGGCCACCGCCCCGGTCGAGCTCTTCCCGGCGACCATCGAGCTGCGGCTGGTCCCCTCCGCGGTGAGCGCCGAGCGGGTCGCCTCCGTGGCCACGCGCGTCCGTCGCATCCCGATGGTGGCCGAGGTCGAGACCTACCGGGGCTTCACCGAGCGCCTCCGCGGGCTGCTCGTGGGAGGCCGCGCCGCGGCGGGCGTCATCGCCCTCGGCGTGCTGCTCTGCGTCTTCGCCGTGGTGAGCAACACCGTGCGCATGTCCCTCGCCGCGCGCCTGCGCGAGATCGAGGTGCTCCGGCTGGTCGGCGCCACGCGCTCGTACATCCGCGGGCCCTTCCTCATCGAGGGCGCCATGCTCGGCGGCGCCGGGGCGCTCGTGGCGGTGATCCTCCTCGGGGTGGTCTTCGCGATGGTGCGCGTCCAGTACGAGGTGTCGCTCGGCGCGGTGCTCGGGCTGCACCCGGTCTTCCTCCCGTGGACGGTGCTCGCCTCGCTGGTGCTGGGCGGCTCGATGCTGGGCGCGCTCGGCAGCGCGGCGGCGCTCCGTCGTGGCCTCCAGTCGTGATGCGAGGTCGATCGTGAAGCGCGCGTGGATCCTCGGTGCGATGTGCCTCGGCCTCTCCGCCGCCCCCTCGCGGCCGGTGGCGCAGAACCTCGGCGTCGCAGCCCTCCCGGGCTCTCCCGTCGCGGCGCTCACCTCCTCGCAGGCGGAGATCGTCCGCCTGTCCAACGAGCTCACCCGCATCGACACGGACGCCTCGACGCTCACCCCCGAGCGCTCGGCCCTGCGCGCCCGAGCGCGGCAGCAGGCCCGCTGGCTCTACCACCTCTCCCAGAGCGACGCCCTCGCGGTGCGCGGCGGCCCCGAGATGCTGCTCGATCACGCGGCGCGCTCGGGCCGGGTGCGCCGGGTGTTCCAGACCACGCTCAAGGCGATGGAGCGGGCCGAGCGCCGCGCGGAGACCCTCGACCTCGAGCGGCAGCGCGTGGCGAGGCTCCTCCAGGCGGCGCAGGAGCAGCGCAACCGCGCCGAGGCCGAGCAGCGCGCCCAGGCTGCCCTCGGGGTCTACGGCGCGGCTCCGTCGGGCACCGCCCCTGCCTCGGTCACGGTCTACGGCGGCGCGGCCTCGGTCACCCCCGGGGTCGAGCGCTTCGCCGAGAGCGCGGGCCGATTGCTCTTCCCGGTGGCTGGTCGCGCCGAGGTGCGGCGGGCCTTCCGGGAGGGCGCCGAGGGCCCTGGCATCGAGATCAACGTGCCGCTGGGCACTGCCGCGCGCGCGGTGTTTCCGGGGCGCGTGGCCTTCGCCGACCGCTACGGCGCGTACGGCATGATCGTCATCGTCGACCACGGCGACCACTACTACTCGGTGAGCGCCAACCTCGCTCGCATCGACGTGCGGGTGGGCCAGGAGCTTTCGACCGGCGACGTGGTGGGCTCCGCGGGCGACGACGGCCGAGGGCCGATGCTGTACTTCGAGGTGCGCCACGCGGGCGAGACCGTCGACCCGGTGCCGTGGCTGGGGTTGTGAGCCGGGCAAGGGCGGCGTAGAGCGTCGCGCATGGCAGACACCCTGGTGCTGGGGATCGATCCGGGCTCGCACCGACTCGGCTACGGCCTGGTGATCCGCAAGGGCAACAAGTACATCCACGTCGCCCACGGGATGATCAAGGCGCCGTCGACGGCGCTGCTGCCCGAGCGGCTTCGGGTGATCGCCGAGGGCCTGGAGGCGGTGCTCGCCTCGCACAAGCCCGGGGTGGTGGCGCTGGAGCAGGCCTTCGTGAGCCGCGACCCGCACGCGGCGCTGGTGATCGGGCACGCCCGCGGCGTGGCGATGCTGCTGGCGGCGAGGGCGGGCCTCACGGTGGTGGAGTATCCGCCGGCGGTGGTGAAGCGCTCGGTGACGGGCAACGGCCGCGCGGAGAAGTCCCAGGTGGGGGCGATGATCCAGCGGATGCTGGGGCTGACCGAGCCCGCGCAGGAGGACGCGGCGGACGCGCTGGCGGTGGCGATCACGCACGCCAACGCGACGGGGCTCGCGGCGCTGCTCAAGAGGGCCTGAGCGGCGGGGACTGACGCGGCGACGGCCTGAGCGGGTGAATCCCACCGCTCTCTCGCCATCGGTGTCGCCGCGAGGCGGGCGAGGCGGTACCGTCAATCCGCGATGGATCTGTACGACGAGTTCGCTTCGATCATCGCGGCTCTTGAAAGCGAGGGCGTCCCCTACGCCGTCTGCGGCGGAATGGCGATGGCGATTCATGGGTTCCCGCGCGCCACGGTCGACGTCGATCTGTTGGTTCCGATCGAAGCGGCGGACCGGGTCTTCTCGTCGGTGCGGCCGCTCGGCTACGACCTCGTCGCGGACCCGATGACCTTCGCGGACGGCGCTGTCGAGATGCGTCGCGTGACGAAGGTCGACCCCGCGGCGGGCGATCTCCTGAGCCTCGACCTCGTGCTCGTGACGCCCGCAGCCGCTCAGTCATGGGACTCGCGAATGCGAGTCGCCTGGGAGCGCGGGGAACTCACCGTCGTGTCGCGACCCGGGCTCGTCGCCCTGAAGAAGCTCCGCGGCTCGGGCCAGGATCAGGACGACATCCGCAACCTGGAGGGTGTCGACCCGTGATCGTCAGCATGTCGGCGCGCGACGTGACCACCCGCCTCCGGCGGGCTTCGCAGTTGCGGCGGCTCTGCCTCGCGCTCGCTCGGAGCCGACCGGTCGCGACGCCCCCTCCCGAAGCGCCCCCAGAGACACCGCCCGCGACGGGTGGACTCACGACCGCGGATCCGGCCACCGACTAGAACTGACGCCGGTGCCTCACCGGGTGGATGCGGTCGACGCCCGACGCTCACAGACGCGGGGTACGAACGACATGCGCTCGGGCTCCACTGCGAGCCCCATCATCGTTGCGAGAGCCTCGCGGACGGGTTCGCATCCGTCGAGCGCGTTGCCGTTGACTTCCGCGTTATCGATGTCGGAATCCGGTAGGGAGTGGAAGGCGGAAGGGCCCGCCCGGAGCGCTCCATTGCAGTCTCGGATGGCGCGGAGATACAGCGCCCGCGCGTCCGCGTCCGTTTCCTGCGCGACGGTCCGTATGAGCACCTGACGAATGCGCAACAGGTCGGGGCGCGTGAACCGATCGACATTGGCGCCGAAGCTCCGGGCGAGCGCGACGCTGACCTCCCGTGCGCTACGATCCGCGACGCGTTGGAGCGTGCGCGGGAGCACGTCAGCGGTCCACTGATCAACCAGGCGGAAGAGAGCGTGCACGTCCGCCACGTCGATCGTCGCGTCGCCCTGCGAAGGGGTGAGGCCGACGACGTCGAAGGTGGCCTCGGCGCGCGACGGAAACGCCGGATGCCGCGGGTCGCGATAGTCCACGACGGCGCGCCAGGTTCCGGCCGCGAAGGTGTTGTCGGAGAGGAGGTAGGGATGGCCGACCGGGCGCGAGGCGCCTGGCGCGAAGGGTTCGTGATCGCCCGCATGGTTGCCGCAATACGAGACGTGGCGAGGGAACCAGTGTCCATCGAAGCCAAGACGCTCGAAGGCCACGATGAAGGATGAACCCTCCGGAGGCTCGATCGTGACGGGTGTGTGGTTGACGAGCTGCCAGGCATCAAGGGACGAGCCCACCAGCTCTACCGAATCAGGTGGGATGGGAGCATCGGGCGCTGCGACGGCGGGCGGGACCGACGGCGAGGGCAGCGAGATCGGCGCAGGTGGTCGCCGGGTGGCACAGGCCGTCATCACGACGAACGCGAGGAGCGATCGAGCCGACGACGACATGGTGCGGGCGCGCATGGGGAGTGGTGACAACCATACCGCCCTGATCGCCGAAGCGAATCGCCGCGGAGTCGGATCGGCGGGGCGCCCGTGCCATTCGCGCTGCCCGCGATACGCTCGCCCTCGATGGGACCCCACCGACACGCCCTCGCGCTCGTCGCCCTCTCGGCCTGCACCGACGCCGCGACCCCGGCGCCCACGCCCGCCGCCGACGCGGGCCCATCGCTCCCCGCGCTCACCGCCGACCCTGGCGAGCTCACCGATTGTCCCGCCGCGCCGCCCGCTGTCGGCGCCGCTCGCGCCCTTCATCTCCGCTGCGCGGCCCAGCGCGCCAGCGGCCCTCTCGCGATGGGCCGCCCCGGTGACGTCATCCTGGAGAACGCCGTCGCCCGCTTCATCCTCCGCTCCGGCGACGAGTCCGCCACCACCATCGGCGCGCCCGGCGGCGGCATCCTCGACGCGACGCCCGGCAACACGACTACCCCTGATCTGGTGAAGGAGATCCTACCGACGCTCAACCTCTTCGGCCTCACCGTCGGCCCGCTGGTCGTGGTGCGCGCCTCCGGTCGCGAGGCCGTCGTGCGCGCCTCCTTCATCCCGCGCCCGCTCGAACTCATCCAGGCCGTGATCCCCCTCGCGCTCCAGCGCCCCGCCCTGCGCGGCGTCGTCGAGTACGCCCTCTCTGCCGACGACCCTGCGCTCCGCGTCCGCATCTGCGCCATCCCTGAAGGCGAGACAGGGACCACCACCGTGAGCGCTGGCGCCGTCGCCATCCTGGGTGGTGCGGGCGAGATCGTCGTGCCCGGTGGCGGAGCGCTCGAAGGCGACATGGCCACCGCCGTCGGCCGCGCGCTCCTCGCGGAGTCACCCGACACCGCCGTCGGCGTCGCCCTCGACGCCCCGGCCACGGTCATCCACGCCGGGACCGTCAGCCTCCTCAACGCCAGCGCCCGCATCCACTTCGCGGGCGACACCCTGCGCTGCACCACGCTCCGCGTCGCCACCGCCGCCACCGCCGCCGCGGCCTACGACGCCCTCGCGCTCGACGATGGGGCGCCCATGGTCGACGTGGCGGTTCCTGCGGGCGGGCGCGCCGAGCTCTCCAACGACGCGGGTCGCATCGTGCTCCGTTCGCGCGGCGTCGACGGCCACGTGCGCGCGCGCCTCCGCATGGACGCAGCCCGCACCCGGGTGGCCCGCGACGGCGGAGCCTTCGGCGCGCCCGATGCGATCCCCGGCGTCGGAGCCCTTCGCGTCACGGCCTCGGTGCGCGACGTGCCGGGCTCTCCGGTTCGCATCACGGTGGTGCGCGACGGGGAGGCGTTCGAGCGACGCTGGGTGGTCACCGGCCCGGAGGCCCGCGCGCTCCCGGTGGGGCGCTACCGGGTCTCGGCGTCGCGCGGCATGGAGCACTCCGCGGTCTCATCGGACATCACCGTCGCCGCGAGCGAAGAGGCGCGCTTCGATGCCGTGCTCGAGCGGGTGGTCGCGACGCCGGGCTACGTCGCGACGGACTTTCATCTGCACACCGAGCTCTCGACGGACAGCACGCACCCGGTGGGCGACGCCGTCCGCCAGATGGCGGGCGAGGGCCTGGAGCTGGTCGCCGGGACGGACCACGACTTCATCACCGACCTCGACGCCGTGGCGACGAGCGTGGGCGTCCGCGACTGGCTGGTGCTGGTCCCGGGCGAGGAGGTGTCGACGGTGCGGCTCGGGCACTACGGGGCCTATCCGCTGCGGCGCGACGAGGCGAGGGCGGGGGCCAACGCGGTGCCGTGGTTCGGGATGTCACCCGCGCAGATCGCGCAGGCGGCGCGGGCTCGCGGCGACGACGTGGTGGTGCAGGTGAACCACCCGCGGCTGCGGGGGACCGGGGTCTTCGATCAGATCGGGCTCGATGCTGCGACGGGCATCGCGCACGGCGACCCGACGCGGGTGGGCCTGCCCGCGGGCACCGACCTCACCCCATTGGACTTCGACGTCGTCGAGGTCTGGAACGGCTACACCCGCGGCGACAACGAGCGCTCCTTCGCGGACTGGCTGGCGCTGCGGGCGGCAGGGCGGCGCTTCGTGATGGTGGGCAACTCGGACAGCCATCGGCCGGACAGGGCGCCGGGGGCGCCGCGGTCGTTCGTCCGGGTGCCAGACGACGGGCGCGGGCGCGTGACGTGGGCGGACGTTCGCGCGGGGCTGCGGTCGGGGGACGTGAGCGTGGGCGCGGGGCTGTACGTCGAGGCCGACGTTGACGGGGTGCGACCGGGCGGGCGCGCGACGGCTCGTGATGGGCGGGTGATGCTGCACGTGCGGGTGCAGGGAGCGGCGTGGGCGGACTGCACGCGGCTGCGGGTGTACCGCGGCACCGAGGTGGTGCTCGACCGGGCGGTGACCACGCCGAGCGACCGCGTGGTGCGCATCGACGAGGTGGTGGCGGTGGACGTGCCCGCGGCGAGCTTCCTGGTGGTGCGAGCGGACGGGACACGCGACGCGACGCCCCTCTTCGATTACCCGCCGTTCGGGCTGACCAACGCCATCGACGTAGGGCCTTGAGGGCGGCGGTTGACGGGTAGCGCCCCAGACGATCGCCCCTTCGCATGAGCTCGGCGATCGATTTCCAGGGCCTCTTCGAAGCCTCGCCAGTGGCGCTGATGGCGCTCGACCACGAGCTCCTCGGGAGGCAGATCTTCGAGCTCTTCCCCAACGACCCCGACGACCCGAACAACGTCCCCGCCCGGATGCTGCGCGCGTCCTCCGAGCGCGTGCTCGCGGCGCCGCCCGGCGCCAGCTCGTCCGCTCTTGACGGCCGGCCGACCGATGCTCACCTCCTGCGCTCGAACGGCCTTCCCTCGGGAAGAGCCACCGGCCTCCGAGGCGCTGCCGTCGCCCGCCTCCGGGGCGGCGATCGCGGGCACCGACACCGGCGCCGCGACCGACGCTGGCACCGACGCGGGCTCGACCACGGACTCGGGCGCGGTCGCCGACGCGGGCGGCTGCAACGCGGTGACCTTGAGCGCTGGCAACGTCCCGGAGACCGCCGGGGCCGGCGCGTTCCCGACCCCCGCGGGGGGCACCATCGCCGACGGCACCTATCAGCTCACCGGCTTCTACATCTACCCGCCCGGATCGATCGACGCCTATCGGCGGCGAGAGACCCTGGTGATCTCCGGGGGGGCCGTGCAGTCGGCGCGGCAGACCGACTCCGGCGCGATCGAACGCAACACCGGCACCTTCACCACCTCGGGCACCAACCTCGTCTTCAACGTGACCTGCCCCGGCGCCGCGACGGTGACGGTCCCCTACACGGCCAGCGCCACCACGCTGCGCATCTTCGACATCTCACCCGGGGTGAACGAGGTCCATGAGTACACCCGGCAGTAAAGTCGGCGGGGCCGGGGGCGACCTTCCCCGACTCCGAGAAGCACTTCGCAAGACGCACGATCGTCCATCGGGACGGCCGTGCGCACGCTCGGTGACGGGCAGCGGCCGCCAGGGGTGACCACGGCGCTGGCGCCCGTCATGGCGTGCGGCGACGGCGACGGTGACGCCCGGGGGGTGCCGCCCTACGGAGGGTCTGCGGTCCGTTGACCGTGACGACCTCCCCAACGCGTCGTCGTCCTCGCGAGGAGAGCCCCTGTGATGCTGCGTCGCTCGATGGTTCTGGCCGGTCTGCTGGTCGTGGGCTGCAAGGATGAGATCCCGTTGTACCCGGGGGCGGACGCTCCGACGGACGGCGGCGATGCCGCGGCCGCCGACGCCGGCTTCGATGCGGGCCCGGCCGACCTCGGCGCTCCCGACGACGTGGCCGCGATGGACGCACCGCCGCTCGCCGACCGCTTCGTCGAGGACGCCGCGCTCGACGCGGGAGCGCCCTTCGATGCGCCCGTCGCGGACGCCCCCGGAGGCGACGCGCCCGACACCGCCGACACCGCCGTCGTCGCCGACACCGCCGTCGCGGCCGACACAGTCGTCGCGGCCGACACCGCCGTCGCGGCCGACGCAGGCGCGGCGGATGTCCCGCCGACGGACGTTCCGCCGGCGCCCACCGCGGCGCCGGGTGAGTGCAGCCGGGCCGACCGCGAGGGGAGCCCCGGCAACAACGTCGACAGCGACCCCGCCGACTCGCAGACGCCCTCGGTCGTGTGGACCGGCACCGAGTTCGGCGTCGCGTGGTCCGACCTGCGCAACCCCACGGCGGAGATCTACTTCGCTCGCTTCCGCGACGCGACGACCCCGCGCGTGACGCTGCCGACGCTCACCCGCGTCACCACCGAGCCCGCCTCGGGCGCGGGCTCCAACGAGCAGCCCTCCATCGCCTGGGACGGCACCCGCTACTGGATCGCCTGGAGCCGCACGCTCTCCGGCGCGCCCGGGTCGATCCGCGTGGCGTCGGTGACGCCGACCAGCGCCACCGACTCGGACGTCGGCGCCCCCGTCACGGTGAGCACCGGCACGCAGGGCTACACCGCGCGGCCCTCGCTCGTCGCCATCCCCGCGGCCGAGGGCGGCGGGCTCGCGCTCGCGTGGGAGGACGACCGCGCCACGGACAACGCCGAGATCTACTTCGCTCGCCTCGGCACGACGGGCGCGCGCGTCGGGCCCGAGGTGCGCGTGACCAACGCCGACAACCTCTCCGGATGGCCGCGGCTGGTGCACGGCCCGGCCAGCGAGCTCGGCCTCGCGTGGATCGACGAGCGCGACCCGGGCTCCGACGCCGACCTCTACTTCGCGCGGCTGACCCTCAGCGGCGCGCGTCCGGCGGGCGCCGCGGACGTGCGGGTGACCAGCGATCCCTTCGTGACGGCGCACCCCTCGCTGGCCTTCGACGGCGCCGGCTACGGCGTCGCGTGGGAGGCGGAGGTAGGCGTCGCCGACCGGCCCGCGGTGTTCTTCACCCGCCTCGACGCGTCGGGCGCGCGCCGCGCGGGTGGGGTCGACCTGCGGCTCTCGTCCAACCTCCCGGCGGGCTCCGCGAGCCACCCCTCGCTCGCCTGGAACGGCACCGACTACCTCGCCGTCTGGCGGGACGACCGCCCCTCGCACACGGGCGGCGACCTTGCGATCCAGCGGGTGAGCGCGACCGGCGCGCGCATCGGGGTCGAGACCTTCCTCTACGACGACACCGACGCCTCGCAGCACCCGGCGCTGGTGTGGGGCGGCGGGCAGTTTCTCGTGGCCTGGGAGGACGAGCAGTACAGCCACCGGGACATCTGGTACCGGCGCATCCTGCCGACCGAGTGCAGCCCCTGAACGCCTCCCGCACTGCGCGCAACGCAGCTTCGATCGGCGCCACACGACCGATCCCGGGGCTGCGTCGGGGATCGCAGCGTAGGAAGCGCGCGCGATGAATCCGTCCATCCCAGGCAACACGACGAGGCCCACGGTCCGCCGGGGCTTCTTCCGGGGGCGTCGGGTGGCGCTCCTCCTGGCGCTCGCGGCGCACGGGTCGACGGCCCGGGCCATCACCGTCTCCTCCGACTTCGAGCTCGACGCCCCCGTCTCCGTGCCGGCCGCGTCGGCCTTCAGCAACATCCGCTCGGCCTTCAACGGCACCGACCACCTCGTCGCCTGGGTCGACCCCTCCGGGGCCGTGACGCTGACCCGCGTGAGCGCGTCGGGCGTCGTGCGCGACCCGCTCGGCGTGGTGCTCGGCACCGCGGTGCTCGGAAGGTCCCTGTCGATGACCGACGCGCCGGCGGTCGCCTCCGATGGCGTCGGGTTCCTGGTGGCGTGGGCGTCCCGCGCCGGCGAGGTGAGGGCGGCGCGCATCGATGCATCGGGCGCCGTGCTCGACCCGGGGGGCTTCGTCGTCACCGCGAGCGCTGCGGCCGGCGCCGGTCCCGTCGCGGTGGGCGATGCGTCGGGCTACCTCGTCGCGTGGCGCGACGCCCGCAACGCCGCGACGACCGGCGTGGACTACTTTGCGTCGCGCATCGGGCGCGACGGCGCGGTGCGCGACCCTGCCGGGCGCCCGGTGCTGGTGACCCCCGGCGACCAGGGCAACGCCGCGCTCGCGACGAACGGGGCGGGGTGGCTGCTCGCGTGCGAGGACGGCTCGGCCGACCTGCGCTACGGCCGCCTCGACGCGAGCGGGGCCGCGCTCGATGGCGCCGGCCGGCGGGTCGCGGTCACGGTCCGCGTCCGCATCTCCCCCTCGGTGGCCTGGAACGGCACGAACTACCTCCTCGCGTGGTCCGATCAGACGCCGAGCGGCTCGCTGAGCCCGGGCCTCTACGCGCAGGTGATCGCCCCGTCGGGCGAGAGGGTCGGCGCCGAGGCCATCGCGCTCGGCGTGGGTGTCGACACCGTGACCACCGCGGCGCCCAACGGGAGCGGCTGGCTGGTCGTCGGAAGCGGCTCGGCGGGCTCGTACTCGACGCGGGTCTCGGGCGCGGGCGCGGTGCTCGACCAGCCGGCGCGCACGTACTCGACGCCCGGTGCGACCGGCCGCCCGATGCTCTCCGGACGGGGCGCTGGGCCTTACCTGCTCACGCTCGTGGCGCGGGGCGTGAACCCGGGCGCGCTGCTCCTGGCCGAAGATGGCAGCGCGGCGGGGGCGCCCTTCGAGCTGAGCTTCCGCGCCAACGCGCAGCAGTCGCCCAACGTCGCGTTCGAGCGCACGGGCTTCGTCGTCACCTGGCTCGACGCCCGCGTCGGCGCCGAGGGCTACCGCGTGCGCCGCCTCTCCGCGGCCGGGGCCCCGGCCGACGCGGCGCCGACGCGGCTTCCGGCCTCGGCCACGCCCGTCGCCGTGGCCTCCAACCGGACCGGCACCCTGCTCGCGTGGCACCAGCCCGTGTCCTCCGAGATTCACACCTTCACGGCGACCTACTCGGCGGCCGGCGCGCTCGGGTCGAGCGTCGTCGTCGACACCGGGGGCTTCATCGGCACGCGCTACGCCCCCGTGATGGCCGCCGGCGGCGACGGGTACCTGCTCTCGTGGGGCGCGTGGCAGGGCAGCGCGTTCAATGGACGGCTCGCCGTGAGGGCGCAGCCGCTCACCGCCACGGGCGCGCGGATCGGCGGCGCGCCGGTCGGGCTCTCCGGCACCGCGTTCATCCCGTCCTCCCTGCCTGGGGTGTCCTTCGACGGCGCGAACTTCCTCGTGGCGTGGGGGGACATCCTGACCAGCGACCCCTTCACCTCCTGCGCCACCGTACGCGCGGCGCGCCTCACGCCGGCGGGCGACCGCCTCGAGGCGGCCAACATCGCCCCGGCGGGCGTCGAGTGCGACGTCAACGAGGCGACCACCGCCTCCGACGGCGCCAACCACCTCGTGGTGTGGACCGCCACCCGCGGCGTGTTCGCGGCGCGGGTCTCGCCGGCAGGGGTGGTGCTCGACGCGCCCCCGCGGCGGATCTCCTCCGTGGATGCCAGCGCGCCGTCGGCGACCTTCGACGGCGTGGCCTTCGTCGTCGCCTGGCAGGACGCGCGCAACGGCAGCGCGGACGTCTACGCCGCCCGGGTGTCCCGCTCGGGCGTGGTGCTGGACCCGGGCGGAGCGCCGGTGGCCGCCGAGCCCGTCGCGGAGGAGAGACCGAAGCTGGCGTCCGCGGGCGGAGGGCGCTCGCTCGTCCTGTACACCCGACGCGTCTCCACGGCGCTCTCCCGGGTGCGCGGCCGCTTCGTCAGCTTCGAGGACGTGGCCGCGGGCGACGCCGGAGCCGCGGACGCGGCGGTGACCGACGCCGCCTTCGTCGATGCCGCGCCGACGGACCTGGGCCCCGACGCCGTCTCCTCCGACGTGACCGCTGCTGACGTGGTCCTCGCGCCCGACGTCCCCGTCGCCGACGTGCCGCGCGACGCCGGTGCGCCCGACGCCGGTGCGCCCGACGCCGGTGCGCCCGACGTGGCCGTCACCGTGGACGCTGGGAGGCTGGACGCGCCCGCCGTGGTCGACGCCGCGCCCGCCGTCGGAGGGGAGGGCGGCGGGTGCTCGGCCGGCGCGCGCCGTCGCGGGTCGCCGTGGTGGGCGCTCGCGGTCGCGGCGGCAGCCCTGGCGCGACGCCGCAGGCGCTCGCCGGACCCCTTCAGCGCAGCGCGGTCTCCGGGCTCTCCTGGCGCTCGAGGGCCCTTGCCGTGCGTCCCATGACGGAGGCTACCGCCAGGGCGAAGGCGCAGTAGGCCACCAGCGCGAGCCCCCACAGCGGGCTCAGTACGCTGCGGGAGTAGGGCATCACGACGCTGGGGAACGCGAGCGGGAGCGCGATCAAGAGGAGCCAGCAGGCCATGAGCGCGCCGAGTGCCTTCGGTGCCCAGGCGGGCGGCGTCTCGCCCAGCGATCGGAGGGCCGCACCCAGCGCGCGCACCAGCAGCCCCAGGGAGGCCCAGTGCAGGGCGGTGAACGCGATCGGCCACACGATGTAGAGGCCGATCGGCAGGCGGCCGAGGGTGCGCGTGAGTGCGGGCCACGCGGAGGGCAGGAGGAAGAAGAGTGACAGCACCGGCCCCGCGGCGAAGCACAGGAACGACTGGCGGGCGGGGCGCGCCGCGCCGGTGGAGGCCGGCACGCTCCCGAAGCGCCAGAGCCCGGCGGCGAAGGCGACGTTGGCCAGGATGTAGATGGGGCTGAACAGGTAGAGCGCGAGGAAGCTGGCGGGCGCAGCGCCCTCACCGAGGAGGAGCGCGAGGGCCGCGAGCACGAAGGTCGCGAGCCCGGCGTGCGTCGCGAGGCGCATCCAGCGAAGCCCCTGGGCGGAGCGCCGCCAGCGGGGGGACGGGCCCTCCGGGAGCGGCCCGCGCGCCGACGGAACCAACGGGGCTACTGACGAGGGCATGGCGTCGCGAGTGTAGATCTCGGCGACGCCTTCACGCAGGAGGGCGGTCGCGGCCTCGCGACGACAATTGCGGCCGCTGGCGCCGCGCGACGCGACGCGCGTACGCTCGCGCCCGTGGACCCGACAGGCTGCCCACGATGCGTGATGGAGCGGCGCGCCCGGCGGGTGCGGGTGGCGACCAGGGTCGTGACCACCGCAGCCGTTGTGCTCGGCATCGGCATTCCCCTCGTGCTCGCAGGGGACCCCGACCCGAACGACGAGCGCATGCGCCGGGTTCGGGACCTCTCCGCGCAGATCAGTCTGTTCTGGGTGCCGCTCGCGTGCGTCGCGTATCTCCTTCGCACGCTCGCTCGCGACTTCGCACGCATCGCCTCGCTCCCGCGACGGCCGCCTGCCGCCGGTCCCCTGGCGACCTACCGCGAGGGTCCGCTGGCACAGTGCTCGCGGCACCCGATCGTGCGGTGACCTTCCGGCCCCCACCGCGTCCGCCGGCTTTACGCATCATGTCCGCGACGACTGGTGCCTCTCCCCAGGGGACCTGAAGGGTTGAGACGGGCGCGGTGAGAGAAGAACCGCCAGGGCGCAACGGGTCGCAAGGGAGGAGGAGGAGATCGTCAGCGCGTGATCGGCTCGCGGGCGCGGTCGCCCCCTTCGCTTCGCTCCCGCTGAGGCCCAGGCCCGAAGCCGTGAGCAGTGCTCGCGCTACTTCACCGGGGTCGGCTCGGGGCTCGCGCCCTCGACCGCGGCGGTGGGAGCGCTGCGTCGGTACATCGCGTACCGCGCCCGCTTCGCCTCGTCGTCGCGAAACGCGTACTGCCCTCGCCGGGCGACCTGGCGATCGAGGTCGGCGAGCGCCCAGAACGCGCGGTTGCGGGCCCGGCGGGCGCCGCGCGTGGCCTCGTCCTCGGCCTGGGTGGTCGTGCCGGCGGCCGCCTGCGCGCCGCCGCGGGCGGCGGCGAAGAGGCCGAGCGCGCTGCGAATCGCCGCGAGGCGGGCGTCGGTGAGGTCGGTGCCGTCGAGGTCGTGGTGGTGCTTCTTCGCGAGCGCGAGCAGGCGGGTGGTGTCGCTGATGAGGTCGTCGTCCCCCTGCACCTCGCCGATGTCGTCGAGCGCCGACTGCGTCGTCGGGTTGGCGTCGGCGAAGGTGCGCAGCGCGGCGAACACGTGGTCGCGGCCGGCGCGCACCGGATCGCGGGTCGACGCGACGACGCCCACGGCGCGCGCGTCCTGGATGACCAGCCACGCCTCCTGCGCGGCGTCGAGCGCGTCGGCCAGCGTCTCCAGCCGGTGGGCGTCCGCCGCGGTGACCTTGGCGTGAGCGAGCGCCGCCACGTCGACGCGAACCTGGCTGGCGAGCCTGCGCGCGTGCTTCGCCACGAGGGCCGGGGGCGCGTCGGGCCGCCTGGCCACGGGGGCCGCCGGCGCGTCGGGACGCTTCGCGACGATAGGGGTCGGCGCTGCCACCGCGGGCGTCGCGGCGGCGGCGGCAGCGGCGGCGGCCTTGCGGGGGGTGAACTTCACGGTGGCCTTGCGGGCAGCGGGCTTCTTGGGTTTCGCCATGGGGGGTGTCTCTCTCCGTACGGATGATCCGTGGAGCGGGAGAGTCACCCGAATCGGAGAAGCGTTTCGGCAAAACGCACGATCGCCCATCGGGACGGCCGTGCGCACGACCCGGACGGCCGTGCGCACGACCCGGACGGCCGTGCGCACGACCCGGACGGCCATGCGCACGACCCGGACGGGCATGCGCACGACCCGGGTCGGCGCGGTCAGTAGAAGCCCTCGCGCCGCGCGTACCGCTCGGCCCGCTCGGCGTCGTAGGCCGAGGCGTCGACCCGGTCGCCCTGCAGCGCGTGAACGATCTGGCCGTTGCTCGGTAGCTCGGCGCGGTCGGTGTATCCGGCCGGGTCCCAGAGCTGCGAGCGGAGGAAGGCCTTGGAGCACTGGGTGTAGGCGGCCTCGATGTCGACCAGGATGCCGAGCCTCGGGGCCTTCCCCTCGACGGCGCAGGGCGCGAGGAGCGCGGCGTCGGTGGTGAGCGTCGCGCGGCCGTTGACGCGGAAGGTGTCGCTCACCCCGGGGATCACGAAGAGCAGCCCCACGTAGGGGTTCTGGATGATGTTGCGCAGCGAGTCGGCGAGCCGGTTGCCGGGCCGCTCGGGCACCAGCAGGGTGACGTCGTCGAGGATGCGGACGAAGCCCCGGGGATCGCCGCGGGGGCTCACGTCGCAGCGCCCGTCGGCGTCGGCGGTCGCGAGGCAGAGGAAGGGGGAGCGCTCGATGAAGGGCCGGGTGAGGGCGTTCAGCCGATCGGAGAGCTTGGCCCGCACGAGCGCGGTGGGCTCTCCGAGGAGCTCGCGGAGCGCGGCCTCCGACCCGATGGTGGCGGCGGTGAGACGGTGCGGGTGCATCGAAGGGAGTATCGGGAGCACCGCGGAGCGCAGCAAGGCGCCGGGTGCTTCAGGCCTATCGCTTCTACACATCTCGCGGCCTGGGGTCAGGCGCTGCACGACGATGCAGAGGCCCCACGCCGTACCCCAGGCCGCGTGAGATGTGTAGAAGGGAAAGGGCTTCAGGCGACCTGCACCACCAGCTTGCCGAAGTTCTTCCCTTCGAGCATCCCGATGAGGGCCTCCGGCGCCCGCTCCAGGCCCTGAACGACGTCCTCGCGGTACTTCACCTTCCCCTCCGCGACCCACGGGGTCATCGCCCGGAGAAACTCCGGCAGCCGCGGGCCGTAGTCGTCGAAGATGATGAACCCCTGCATCCGCAGGCGCTTCGTGAGCACGGCGCCCAGGATGAGCGGGCTCCGGTCGGGCCCCTCGGGGAGCTTCTCGGCGTTGTAGCTCGCCACCAGACCGCACACCGGAACCCGCGCTCGCGCGTTGAGCAGCGGCAGCACGGCGTCGAAGACCGCGCCGCCGACGTTCTCGAAGTACACGTCGATGCCCTTCGGGCAGTGCCCCGCCAGCGCCGCCGCGAGGCCGGGCGCGCGGTGATCGACGCACGCGTCGAAGCCGAGCTCCTCGACGGCGTAGCGGCACTTCTCCGCGCCGCCCGCGACCCCCACCACGCGGCACCCGTGGAGCCGCGCGACCTGCCCCACGACGGATCCCACGGCGCCCGTCGCCGCCGCCACCACCACGGTCTCCCCGGCCTTCGGCTGGCCGATGTCGAGCAGGCCCATGTACGCCGTGAACCCGGGCATCCCGAGCACGCCGAGCGCGAGCGAGGGCCGCGGCATCGCGGGGTCGAGCGCCATCAGCCCCGCGCCGTCGGAGACCGCGTAGTCCTGCCATCCGGCCGAGGCCACGACGAGGTCGCCGTCCTTGTAGCGGGGATGGCGCGAGGCCTCCACGCGGCAGACCGCGCCGCCGACCATCACCGCGCCGAGCGCGACCGGGGCGGCGTACGAGCGGGCGTCGTTCATCCGGCCGCGCATGTACGGGTCGAGCGACAGCCAGAGCGTGCGGAGGCGCAGCTCGCCGTCGCCCGGCGTGGGCACCGGGGTCTCCTCCATGCGGAAGTTCTCGGGCGTCGGCGCGCCGCGGGGGCGCGAGGCAAGAACGATACGGCGGTTGCGATCGGGGCTCTGGGGCATCGGCGTGTCTCCTCGTTGGGTCCGTCGGGGCCCCCGCGTTGTCGGGCCGCGGCGGGCGTATGACCAGCGCCGCCACGCTCACAACGTCATCCCTCCTGCTGCAAGCTCGGTCCCGCACCATGACCCTGCAGCACCCGGATCTCCTTCGGAGGCTGTTGCGCGCGAGGGACCGCCTGGACGCCGCCTCGCACGAGGCGTGGCCCGTGCGGCGGCTCGCCCGCGCGAGACGCGTCGCCCTCGTCCGGCTCCCACGCCCCGTCGCCGCCGTGTACGTTCGCGGCCCATGAACACCCTCGGCGCCGCGCTCGCGCTCGGTCTCCTCGCCGCGGGCTGCGCCGACGCCCACGCCCAGCCCCGCCGAGACGCCGGCACCGCCCGCCGTTGGATCCTCCCTCCGAGGGCGCAACCGGGCCGCGACCCGTTCCGCGGCGACGGAGGAGTGCCCGCGGCTTTCCTCCGCGGCTCCGCGGGCGACGCGACGGACGTCCGCGAAGTCCTCGAGGGCGCCGCGACCGCCGCAGGCGCTCCTCCGCCGGCTCGCGACGCGGAGGCGGCCGGCACGCTCGGCCGGCCGGCCCGTGAGGGGCGCTTCGACGACCCCGAGCGCCTCGCGGGCGTCCCCCTCGGCGACGCGCGCATGCAGCTCGCGGTGGCGGGCGGTTGGGCCCTCCGCTGCCTGGAGCGGGTGCGGCTCGCGACGCCCTTCGACGCGCCGGTTCGCTTCACCGTGGCGCACGAAGGGGCGGTCGAGGGCGTGGCGGCGGAGGGCGCGCCGGAGGCCGCGCTGCGGTGCCTCGTGGAGGGCTTCGGCCACGCGCGCTTCCGCCCCGTCGCGCGGCCGACGGAGCTCGTCGCACGCTACCGCTACACCGTGCGTGGGAGGCCGCCGCCGGGGAGCGCGCCGCGCCCGGCGCCGTAGGGCTCCCCGGGTCGTCGATGTCCTGCGGTCGATGCCCGGCGGGTGGCGCGGTAGTCTCGCGCCCATCCCGATGTTGCCGCCCGCTTCGATCGTCGCGATGACCCCCGCCCGCTGCGCGGCGCTCGGCCTGCCGCCCTGCGCGTTCTCCGTGGACACGCAGCCCGTCGCCCCGCCCTTCGGCGCCGTCCCTGGCGCGTACCTCTCCGTCAGCGGCCCCCCCGGCGGGACGCTCACCTTCGAGGCATGGCCCTGCCCCGCGCACGACGACGCCTCGCTCTCGGCCTGGCTCGTCGCGCGGCTGCAGCAGCCCGTCGAGGCCGTGCTCCCGGCCGGCCGCGTCACGGTGGCCGGTGAGCCGCGCGCGGCCGTCGCCGCGATCGCCGGGAGCGGGTACGCCCGCGCCCTCCACGCGGCCATCCTCGTGCGCGACGCGACGCACGCGCCCCACGGCGTGGCGCTCGTCGCGGCCCTCGGCCTCGGGCAGTGGGGGAGGGGCGACCTCGACACGATCGTCACCGCAGGGCACCTCGGCGCGGTGCTGCGGTCGTTCGCGCTCGGCGTCACCCCGGCTGCGGTCGCCCCCTACGTCCCTCCCGCGCCGACCCCGCCCGTGCCGCTTCCGCCGCGCACCGCGGGCGTCCCGCGCAGCACGAGCCCGTACCCGCCGACCCGCCCGGAGCCTCCGGCGCCGCCGGCGCAGCGCCCCGCCGCGACGCTGCCCGGCGCGCTCTGCCTCGAGCCGACGGAGGGCTCGGCGCCGCACTTCCATCGGGTCACCCGGTCGGCGCGCGTCGGGCGCGGGCGCGGGTGCGACATCGTGCTCGACGACCTCACCGTCTCGCGCGATCACGCCACGGTGACCAGCGAGACCGGCGCGTGGGTCGTGCGGCCCTCGAAGCCGGAGGCGGACACCTTCGTCAACGACACCCGGGTGGTCCACTTCGAGAGGCTCCGCGAGGGCGACGTCGTGGCGTTCGGTCGCGTGGGGATGCGGGTGACCTTCGGCGATTCGCCGGCGGTGCTCGAGCCGCCCGCGCTCTCCCGGCTCTTCTCCCGACGGGGCTGGGCCGTGCCTCGATTGCCGCGCGCCCTGGCCTCGGCCCTCGAGGAGGTCTCGCCCGGCGTCTACGCCACCGACGCCGACGCCGCGGCGACCGCGGAGGCATGGTCTCCGGCGCCGCCCCTGATGTTCCTCCCCCGGCGGGACCTCGCCGTGGTGAGGATCTACGACGGCCCCGAGCCCACGCTGCGGCTCACGCTCTTCGCTGCGTGCGTCGAGATGAACCTCACCCTCGCCGCGACCGATCGCCCTGCGGGGGAGACCCTCTTCACCGCGCTCGAGGGCCTGCTGCGCGTGGCCGCCCGCCTGGAGCGCGAGCGACCGCGCGACCCCTCGGAGGTGCTTCGCATCGACGCGGGCGACCCTGCGGCGCCGGCCCGCTGGACGGGTCCGCGCCGCGCCTCGGGGTCGGGGGCTCCGCTCCCGGTGCTGCGCGACGCGACCGACTGGCTCGACGCGCGCTGACGCCCGCGCGACTTCACCGACCGCCCACGGCTCTCAGTCGGGTAGAACCGTCGGTCGACGGAGGGACGAATGCACGTGATGGGACACGAGACGGTGGGCGCGGGCGACGCGGCTGCTCACTCCGCACTGCGAGCGCCTCGTGGTGGCGCCCATCGCCGACAGCGGCCACTACCCGATGCAGGAGGCGCCGCCGCTGACGGTGGCGATCGTCGAGCGCTTCCTCGCGGGCGGGTGACCGCGGGCCCCGGAGGGGGGAGTGGTACAACCGCCGCGTGAAGCTCCTGCGGATCGATCACGTGCAGCTCGCGATGCCGGTGGGCGGCGAAGGGGCCGCGCGGGCCTGGTACGGCGAGCTCCTCGGGATGCGCGAGGAGCCGAAGCCCGCGGCGCTGGCCGCGCGCGGGGGGTGCTGGTTTCGCGCGGGCGACCTCGCGCTGCACCTCGGCGCGGAGGCGGACTTCCGCCCGGCCCGCAAGGCCCACCCCGGCGTGCTCGTCGACGACCTCGACGCGCTGGCGCGGCGCCTCCGGGAGGGCGGCTGCGAGGTGCGCTGGAGCGACGAGGTGCCGGGGGTGAGGCGCTTCCACACCGACGACCCGTTCGGCAACCGGCTGGAGTTCATCGCCCTCTGAGGCTCAGGGGTCGGCGCAGCCGGGCGTCGCGCGGATGCGTCGCGCGAGAAGATCCCGCTCCGCGGCCGAGAGGGGCGCCTCGTTGGCGCACAGGTGGAGGAAGGCGCACCGCTCCTCGCCGCCGAGCCGGATGCGCGTACGGCAGGCGCGCCAGGCGTCGTGGCGCCCCTCGTGCGAGACGCCGTGTACGAAGTGGAGCGCGACGACCGCGAAGGCGACCCGCGCGAGCAGCGCGAGCAGCGACCCCGCCGCTCTGCCCTGTCGGCGGGCGATCGCCAGGGCGGCGGGGAGGTTCAGCAGGGTGAAGAGCGCGGCGCTCGCGGCGAGCGCGAGGTCGCGCGCGCGGTCGGAGGGGTGGGTGCCGCCGAGGAGCGCGACGAAGGCCGCCGCCACGACGAGCAGCGAGGCGTTGGCGGCGAGGGCGATGCGACCGGAGGGCCGTGCGGTCATCGCCCGAGGCTACAACGCTCCCTTGTCACCGTTTCTGCGCGATGACCATAGTGCGCGCCGATGCCGCACTCGCTCCGTCTTCGGTGGGTCGCGCTCGCGGCGGTGATCTGCGGCTCCTGCGCGGCCGATGAGCCCGCCGGCGGACGCGTCGCGTTGGCGCCCGCGGTGCTGGGCGACCTCACGCTGCGCGCCTGGAGCGACGGCGACGTCGCGCTCGAGGTCGGCGGGCGCGTGCTGCTGCGGAGCGACGGCGCGCCGGCCTTCGCGGTCTCTTACGAGGAGACCGTGCGCTCGGCCTTCGGCGTGTGGACCTTCAATCAACCCGGGAGGACGGTCGCGCGGCCCGGCGGCAGCGTGTCGCTCGCGGTGGAGGGCGACGCGGCGGTGCTGCGGGCGCGCGGCCCCGAGGGCGCTTCCACGCTGCGGGCGCGGAGGGTCTCCGCGGACGAGGTCGAGCTGCGGGTGACGGTGCTGCCGACCACGCCGGCGCGCGAGCTCGGGGTGCGCTTCGCGTGCGAGCCGGCGTCGCACTTCCTCGGATTCGGCGAGCAGTACAACGCCGTCGACCACCGCGGACGGCACGTGCCGCTGTGGGTCAGCGAGCAGGGCATCGGGCGCTCGCCGGCGCGGCGCAACGCCTTCTCGGGCGATCACACCACCACGTATTTCCCGGTGCCGTTCTTCCTCGATCCGCGCGGGTTTGGCGTGGCGCTCGACACGGACTCGCGCGCCGAGGCCGACCTCTGCGCCGACGACCCCGCCGCGTGGACCTTCTCCGCGCAGGACACCCAGGAGCTGGTGATGCGGCTCTACACCGGTCCGACGGTGCCCGCGGTGATGAGCGCGTGGACGCGCTTGCAGGGGCGCACCGCGGCGCCGCCCGCGTGGGCCGTGGAGGGCGTCTGGCTCGGCGTGCAGGGGGGCCCCGCGCCGGTGCGGGCGGCGGTCGAGCGGGCGCGGCGCTTCGACGTGCCGGTGGGCGCGGTGTGGTCGCAGGACTGGCTCGGTCGGCGCGAGTTCGGCGCGGGCAACGTCGGTGTGCGGTATCGCTGGTCCGTCGACGAGAGCTGGTATCCCGACCTCGCGGGACTCATTCGAGAGCTCGGCGCGAGCTCGGTGCACTTCCTCGGATACTTCAATCCCTTCCTGGTGCCCGAGCAGGACCTCTACGCCACCGCCGTGCGCGACGGGTACATCGTGCGAGGCGCCAACGGGATGCCCGCCGTGTTCCCCATCTCGGTGCTCTCCGGCGGCGTGGTGGACATCAACAACCCCGCCGCGGTGCGCTGGTTTCAGGGCTACGCCAACCGCGCGATGGACCTCGGCCTGAGCGGCTGGATGCACGACTTCGGCGAGTGGCTCCCGCACGACGCGGTGATGTCCGACGGGAGCGACCCGCGGCGATCGCACAACCGGTATCCCGAGCGCTGGCAGCGGGCCGCGCGCGAGGCCCTCGAGGCCCGGCACCCCGACGGCGACTGGATCATGCTCTCGCGCTCGGGCTGGCTGCGCACCGCGCAGGTGTCGCAGGTGGTGTGGGCGGGCGACCAGGAGGCGACCTGGGACGACGACGACGGCTTGAAGACCGTCATCCCCGCGCTGGTGTCGCTGGGCATCGCCGGCGTGGGCTATTGCACCCACGACGTCGCGGGCTTCTCGGGCGGCCCCAGCACCAGGGAGCTGTACCAGCGCTGGGTCGAGCTCGCGGCCTTCACGCCGGTGTTTCGCACGCACGAGGGCCTGCAGCGCGCCGCCAACTGGTCGTGGGATCGCGACGACGACACCACCACGCACTTCGCCCGCTTCGCGCGGATCCACCGGGCCCTCGCTCCGGAGATCCGCCGCGCGGGCGACGAGCACCAGCGCACCGGCATGCCCATCGTGCGCGCGCTCGGGCTGGCGTTTCCCGATGATCCCCGGGGCTACGACGTGCGCGACGAGTACCTGCTCGGCGACGCGCTGCTCGTGGCGCCGGTCGTGGAGATGGGCGCCACCTCGCGCACGGTGTACCTCCCGTCCGGCGCGTGGTTCGACGTCTGGGATCCGACGCGCCGCTACGAGGGCCCGCGCGAGGTCACCGTGGAGGCGCCCATCGGCCGTCCGCCGGTGTTCAGCCGCGCGCCGCGGGCCGACCTGACGGCGGTGCGCTGAAGCGCTCGCTAGACCTGCCGACACGGTGAACCTATCGTGCGCGGCATGCACACATGGAGGGCGTTCCTGCTGGGCGCGGCGACGCTCGCCGCATGCGTTCAGCCGCGCACGGAGATCGTGATCTCGGTCGATTCAGAGATCGACTGGGGCGTCGGTCGCGCGCTCCAATCGGTGGTGGTCAGCGTCCGTCGGGGCGGCGCTTCGGGCGCGCTCCGCGACCAGCGCACGACCGCGCTCGGGCTCGACTCCGGGCGACGACCGCTGCCTGTTCTGATCGGCGTGACGCCGGATGCGGCGTCCGATGACGTCGACACTCCGCTCTGGATAGAGGCCCTCGGCTGCGCGGCGGCGACGGGGTGTGACGCGACGACGGCGGTGGTGGCGCAGCGGGCGGTCGTGCGGTTCCAGCGAGATCGCACCCTCGGGCTGCCGCTGTTGCTGGCGAGCGCGTGTCGCGGCGCTCCTTGCGACGCCACGCAGCGCTGTGAGGTCTCGACCGGGGCGTGCCGGCCTGCCGCCGAGGCCGCCGCCGCGCTCGTCCCCTACGACCCGAGCGCTCCGAGCTCGGACGGAGGCAGCCGCACCGACCGCGCAGTCTTCATCGACGTTGCCACCGACTCGACCATCGACTCGACCATCGATGTTGCCATCGACTCGGCGGCTGACGTCGCGGTGCAGGCCATCGATGTCTCGGACGCGTCCCGGTCCGACCTCGGCGCTGGACCCGATCTCGGCATCGACGCCGTCGACGTCGCGACGCCTGCTGACGCGACCGCTGACGTCCGGGAGGAGGGAGACGGGGCGCTGAACGACGTCGGCATCAACGTCCCCGACATCTCCTCGATGTCGGAGGTCGGTGCCGATGCGCCCGATGCGGGGGTCGCCTCGGACGTTGGAACGGTCCCCTCGGACGCCGTCGGTCGCGACGTGATTCCCGCGGATTCGCCGTCGCCTTCCCCGCCCCGTCCGACCTCGCCGCTCTCGTCGTCGATCGTGACCTCACAGCGCCCGACGTTGCGGTGGTCGCTCGGCGCGGCGTGGGACGGCGCGCGCGTCGAGATCTGTCGCGATCGCGCATGCACCCTGTCCGAGTACAGCTTCAACGTGGTCGGCAGCAGCGCGCAGCCGGGCGGCGCTCTCTCGCGAGGGCCGCACTTCTGGCGCCTGACAGGCCGCTCCGGGGCGACCGTCGGCGCGTCTGTCAGCCCGACCTGGGAGTTCTTCGTCGGGGGCCGGTCCGCCCCCGCCGATCGAGCGTCGGGGAGCGTCTCGGACTTCAACGGCGACGGCCTCGCCGACGTGGTGATCGGCGCGTGGGGTCTCGGCGGCGCGGCCTACCTTCACTACGGAAGCTCCTCGGGTCTCACGACGGACCCGTCCCTGACGCTGAACTCCCCGCTGACGAACGTGAGCTTCGGCCAGAAGGTGGCGAACGCCGGTGATGTCAACGGCGACGGCTACACCGATCTCCTGGTAGGCGCGCCGGAGCTGGCTCTGGGAGGCACGGGCCCAGGGCGCGTGTTCATCTATCTCGGGGGGGCATCCGGCGTGGTGACCACCCCGAACCGGGTCCTGCTCGGTCCAGACGGAGCGCGCAGCGAGTTCGGGCTGGCGCTCGCCGGCGCTGGTGACGTCAACGGTGACGGCTTCGCGGACGTGGTCGTCGGGGCGCGGCAGGTGGCCTCGTCCACCGGGCGCGCGTACGTCTACCTGGGGAGCGCGACCGGCCTGGCAGAGACGCCCGCGACGACCCTGACGGGCCCGGACGGGCCGTCTTCCATCTTCGGATATTCGGTGGCCGGAGTCGGTGACGTGAATGGTGACGGGCTGGCAGACATCGTCGTCGGGGCGCCCGGTGCCATGTCGTACGCCGGTCGCGCGTACCTGCATCTCGGTTCGACCGGCGGCGTCTCGCCGACATCGGCCCTCACATTCTCCAACCCCGACGGAGGCTCTGGCTTCTTCGGTTATCCCGTCGCGGGCGCCGGGGACGTCAACGGTGACGGACTGCCCGATCTGTTGATCGGAGCTTCGGGCGCGGGGGCGGGAGGGAGGCGGGCCTTCGTGTACCTCGGGACGACGCCCGGGCTGGGAGGAACTCCATCCGCTCGTGTCATCAGCCCCGCGGCGACGGAGGACTCATTCGCCTCCTCGGCGGCAGGCCTGGGGGACGTCAACGGCGACGGCTATGACGACATCGTCCTCGGGACGACCGGGGGGATGCCCTACCCCGAGCGCGCGTACGTGTACCGCGGCAGCAGCAGCGGCCTCGTCACGAGCTCCCCGACGACGCTGATCGGCCCCGACGGCGCGAACGGCCACTTCGGTGGCGCCGTCGCCGGTCCAGGGGATGTCAATGGAGACGGGTTCAGCGACCTGATGGTCGGTGCCGAGGCCGTGATGACCTTCCGGGGTCGGGCGTACCTCTACCGCGGCGGCGTGGGCGGCATCATCGCGGCCGTCGCCGTCACCATGACCGGACCGCTGGGTACGTCCGGGCGGGCAGCACACTTCGGCGACACGATCGCGAGCGCCTGGGGCATCTGGCCCTTCGTCCCGTCGCCGACTCGCAGCCCCGCTCGCTCCCTGTTCTCGCCCGCGGCGATCGCCTCGCTCTGAGGTGCTGTCAGGTTCGCCGCGGGGCTGAGCGGCGTCGCTCAGCGCTGGCGCTGGAAGAGGCAGAACGAGGCGCCGAGGTTGTCGCTGACCAGCGAGAACGCGCCGATGCCGGGGATGGGGCTCTCCTCGCTGATCACCCGGCCGCCCTGGCTGGTGACCCGGGCGCGGGCGCTCGCGAGCTGCTCGACGGTGACGTACGGGAGCCACCGGGTGGGCGCTCCCGCGGGGGCGGGCGACAGCGACGCGACCTCGCGCTCGCCCACGCAGAAGACCTCCATGCCCCCGGGCATGGCGGTGACCTCCCACCCGAAGAGCTTGTGGAAGAAGGCCTTGGACGCCGCGGCGTCGGTGGTGTCGAGGTGCTCCCAGCAGAACTCGCCGGGCCCCGGGCGAAGCGCGACGCGAGGGTCGCCGTTGAAGGAGTGCATCAGGGAGATGGGCGCGCCGAGCGGGTCGATCACCACCGCGAAGCGACCGTAGCCCTCGATGTCGCCCGGGGGCACCGCGACCTGACCCCCGGCCTCCAGCGCGAGCCGCGCGGAGGCGTCCGTGTCGGCCACGGAGACGGTGCCGATCCAGTGCGAGGGCACCGTCCTCGACGCGTCGAGCGGGGCCATCCCGCCGATGGCCACGCCCTGGTTCTTGATCATCGTGTACGTGGTCGTGCCCATCGGCATGTCCTCGAAGCTCCACCCGAGGACCTCTCCGTAGAACCGCTTCGAGGCGGCCACGTCGGTGGTCATGACCTCGCGCCACGTGAAGGTCCCGTGCGCGTAGTTCGGCGTCGTGCTCATCAGCGTTCTCCTTCGTCGTCGCACCACTAAGGCCCCGCTCGGCCGTTGCGACGCCCACGTTCTCCAACGGCGGGGCGGCTGCTGGCAACTCCTGGCAGCGCCCCAAGGGGGGCCCGGCGCCCTGCGCGCACCCTGCCGAAGCCGCGCGTCTCGCGGAGTCCTCGCGCTCTCCGATCGACGCTCCGTGGCCGACGCCCCGGCGCATGGCGGCCCCCGGCGAATCCCCGGAAGCGCCATTACCTTCCCTGGTAACCCGACGCCGCGCCGTCCCCCTCCGTGCAGAGCCTGCACACCGCTGTGCACGCTTCCCACAGCGCGGAATTCCTCTCCATGAATTTCATGTGGATCGATCTCCCTCGGGGCCCCCGGCGCGCTCCGTTGTCGGTATAGCGTCGACGCTTGAACCCCTCGCAGGAGCCACAGCGATGACGCGTCGATCGGGCAGGCACACGGCACCCTGGCTCGGGCTCCTGGTGGGGGGCGCGCTCACCGCGTGCGCGGTCACCGATGAGGCCAACGGCGGGCGGCGCCTCGTGCCTCCTGACGACGTCGCCGACGCGGGCGAGTTGACCGAAGCGGGTCTGGTGTTCGACGTGCTGCCCCTCGACGTGCCGCGCGTCGACGCGGGGGCGCCCGGCGACGGCGGCGGGCCGAGGGTGTGCGCGCCGACCGAGACCTGCGGCAACGGCTTCGACGACACCTGCGACGGGCGCGTCGACGAGGGCTGCGCGTGCGTCCCGGGTACGACGCAGCGCTGCTTCGGCGGGCCGCCGGCGCTGGCGGGCGTCGGGGTCTGCGCGTTCGGTGAGCAGCGCTGCGGGGGCATGGGCGAGTTCGGCACCTGGGGCGAGTGCGTGGGCGCGGTCGCCCCGGCGGGCGAGGCCTGCGACGGCGCCGACAACGACTGCGACGGCGTGGCCGACGACGGATGCGAGTGCCGTGCGGGCGAGACCCGGGCGTGCTTCGGGGGCGACGCCGCAGCGCGCAACATCGGGGCGTGCCGCGACGGGATGCAGCTCTGCTTCCCCGGCCCTGGCGGCGTCGGCAGCGCGTGGGGCGGATGCGCGGGCGACACGCGCCCGGCCGCCGAGGCCTGCGACGGCGTCGACAACGACTGCAACGGCACCGTCGACGACGGCTGCGGCTGCGCGGCGGGCGCGACCCGGCGGTGCTACGGCGGCCCGGCAGCGACCGAGGGCGTGGGCACCTGCCGGGGCGGCACGCAGTCGTGCGCGGCGGGTGACGGCGGGGTCACGGCGTGGGGCGCGTGCGAGAGGCAGTCGCTCCCGGCGGCCGAGCGCTGCGACGGGATCGACAACGACTGCAACGGCACCGTCGACGACGGCTGCCTCTGTCGTCCTGGCGAGACGCGCGGATGCTACGAGGGCCCCATGGGCACGCGCGGCGTGGCGCCCTGCGCGGACGGCACGCAGACCTGCGCGGCCGGTGCCGGCGGCGTCGGCAGCGCGTGGGGGCCGTGCGCGGGCCAGCGGGTTCCGGCCGCGGAGGTCTGCGACGACGCGGACAACAACTGCAACGGCGCAACGGACGAGGGCTGCGCGTGCCGCCGCGGCGCGACGCAGGGCTGCTACACGGGCCCGGCGGGGACGGCCGGCGTGGGGCCCTGCCGCGCGGGCACGCAGACCTGCACGGTGGCGGGCGGCGGGGCGGCGTGGGGGCCGTGCGGCGCTCAGGTGGTGCCGGCGGCGGAGGCCTGCGACGACCTCGACAACGACTGCAACGGGGTGATCGACAACGGCTGCGCCTGTCGCCGGGGGCAGACCCGGAGCTGCTACTCGGGCCCGGCCGGCACCGCGGGCGTCGGGGCATGCGCGGCGGGCAGCCAGGCCTGCGTGATCACCGGGACGACGGCGGCGTGGGGCGCGTGCGGGGCGGAGGTGCTCCCGCGGGCCGAGCTCTGCGACCGGGTGGACAACAACTGCGACGGCCGCGTGGACGAGGGCTGCGAGTGCGCCGCGGGCGCGACCCGGGGCTGCTACGCGGGGCCCGCGGGCACGGCGGGCCTGGGCGTCTGCCGGGCGGGCACGCAGACCTGCGCGGCGGGCGCCGGGGGCGTCGGGACGGCGTGGGGGGCGTGCGCCGGGGCGGTGCTCCCGGGGGTCGAGACGTGCAACTCGATGGACGACAACTGCGACGGTCGCGTCGACGAGGGGTGCCAGTGCACGGCGGGCACCACGCGGAGCTGCTACGGCGGCCCGGCGGGGACCTCCGGCCTCGGGGCCTGCCGGGCGGGCACGCAGTCGTGCGCCGTCACGAGCGGGGTCGCCAGCTGGGGCCTCTGCACCGGCGACGCGACGCCGACCGCCGAGCGCTGCGACGGCGTGGACAACGACTGCAACGGCGTGGTGGACAACGGCTGCGCGTGCACCGCGGGCGCGACGCGCTCCTGCTACGAGGGAGCGGCGGGGACGGCGGGGGTCGGGGTGTGCCGCGCCGGGATGCAGACCTGCGCGGCGGGCGCTGGCGGCGTCGGCAGCGCGTGGGGCGCCTGCACCGGGCAGACGCTCCCCGGGCCGGAGGTCTGCGACGGCGCGGACAGCAACTGCAACGCCACGGTCGACGAGGGCTGCGCGTGCGCGCCGGGCGCGACGCGGGGCTGCTACGAGGGCGCGGCGGGGACGGCGGGCGTCGGGGTGTGCCGCGCCGGGACGCAGGGCTGCGTGGTCGGCAGCGGGGGCGTCGGCAGCGCGTGGGGCACCTGCACGGGGCAGACGCTGCCCTCGGGCGAGGTGTGCAACGCGCGCGACGACAACTGCAACGGCGCGGCGGACGATGGGCTGTCGTGCAGCGGGCCGACCGTCACCTGCCCGGCGCCGCGGACGGCCCCGGCGGGCAGCACGGTGAACCTCACGGCGAGCCCGGTGGGCGGGGTGAGCTACCGCTGGGAGGTGGTGTCGGCGCCGCCGGGCGGGGCGTCGACCTTCGGGTCGGCGACGACGCCGAGCACGACGTTCACGACGGTGATCGTGGGGACGTACACGCTGCGGTTCACGGTGACGGACGCCGCGGGGCGCACGGCGTCGTGCATGACCACGGTGACGATGCAGGGCCACGGGCTGCGCGTGGAGCTCATCTGGGACGCAGGCGACAGCGCCAGCCGCGTCGACATGGACCTCCAGGTGCACAACCGCCTGGCGACGGCCTGGGCGGTCACCGCGGGCAGCGCCAACGTCTGCTACTGGAACAACCGCAACCCCGAGTGGGACGCCGCGGGCGCGGTGGACAACCCCGCGCTCGACGTGGACAACCTCCTCGGCCGCGGCCCGGAGAACGTCCGCGTCGACACGCCCCCGACCTCGCAGGTCTACTCGGTAGGCACCTACTTCTGGGAGGACGACCGCGCCCGCGCACTGGTCGGCACGCCCGTCGGGGTCACGGTGCGCATCTACTGCGGCGACACGCTCGCGGCGCCGCCCTTCACGCGCTCGCTGCGCGCGGGCGCCTCCGGGCGGCCGACGTCGACCAACCTCGCCAACGACTTCTGGCGCGTCGCGCGGGTTCAGTTCACCTCCGCCTCGACCTGCACCGTCACGCCCGTCAACGACGTGATCACCGGCCTCGCCGCGCAGTCTGGAAGCCCGTAGCTTCCGCTCCTCGCCTCCCCGGCGCGGAGGCTCGTTACGGGAGCGGCGCCCGTCGCGGCAGCCCGACGAAGCGCGGAACCCGATGCGCGTAGGCCGCGAAGCGATCGCCGAAGCGCTCGCGGAGGAAGCGCTCCTCGTCGAGCGCCAGGGTGTGCAGCCCGACCACGATGGCGACGAAGCACAGGTCGAGGAAGCCGCTCGGCCACCAGAGGGTCATGCCGAGCAGGCACGCGCTCGCGCCCAGGTAGATCGGGTGGCGGGAGAAGCGATGGAGGCCCGCCGTGCAGAGCTGCGCGGGGGGCTTCGCCGGGTCCTGCCCGATGCGCCAGGCCTCGCCCATCGTGGCCTGCGCGGCGACCAGCAGCGCGAGCCCGCCGATCGCCAGGGACCACGAGACCGCGGCCGGAACCATCACGATCGGGGCGCCCTTGTGGCTGTTGCGAAAGGCGGGCGAGCACGCGGCGGTGGCGAGCGCGGCGCCCCACGCCAGCCCGAGCGCGGCGACGGAGAGGCCGGTGCGACGGTGCACCGAGTCCGCGGCCCCGAAGAGCACCACCGGGCTGCGACCGAAGCGCTGTCGATGGACGAGGACCGGCGCGACGAGCCCCGCGAGCACGGCGAAGACGGCGAAGGCGAGGTGGAGTTCGGGGTGCTCGACGATGCTCATGGGAGGGGCTCCGTCATCGGGGGCGCGGGGACGCTACCACCCCGTCGCGCGCGGATGTCGTCGTGGGCGCGGAGGCTCCGGTAGGCTCGCGCCCCGGATGAAGAAGCTCTCCCCCGAGCAGATGAGGAAGACGTTGTTCCTCGTCTTCTCGATCGCGCTTTACGTGTGGGCGGGCGAGCGGGCCATGTCGAGCACGCTCGACCACACGCTCATCGCGCCGGTCGCGGTGCTCGGCCTCGTGGCCGTCGCGGTCGGCGTATCGAGGCATCGAGCCTCGGGCCTCCGGGCGGCGCTCGAGGCCGGCGCCTTCGACGCGCTCGCGCCCATCCTCCTCTCGCTCTCCCTCGTCCACCTCGCGAACGCCTGGCTCGATCGGGGGCCTGCGACGGAGATGCAGGGCGTCGTGCGCACGGTCCAGATGACGCGGCGCGGGCCGACCAGGCTCGGCGTCGACCTCCTCGAGGGCGGTCGGGTGACGGTCCCGACCGCGATCCTCACCGAAGGCTGCACCGGCGGCATGAAGGGCTTCCTGCTCTTCCGAGCGGGGGCGTTCGGGGCGCCCTGGGTGCAGAGCGGGCGCTGCACCTGGTGACGGAGTCCGGGAGCGGCGTGAGCCCCGACATCCGGAACGATCCGCGAAGGGTCATCGTCCGCCATCGCGGCACCGTCGAGCACATCGACCCACCCCGATTTCAGGCCTTTTCAGGGGTCGAAAACGGCGGCACCCCCCTGCCACGGGCCCTTCGCACCCCACCGGGGGTCAGAAATCGTCTGTAGGCCCATCGCGCCTGTGTGGGCCCATGCCGGGGCGGGTGCATTCCCGCTTCGCTCCCGCGATGCCTGACACTTTCCAGGCTTGGTCCCATTTCGGGGTGGGTGCGTCGGGGCATGGGGGTCACCCGTCGGCACCCGGGGCGCCCGATTCGGCACAAGGCGCACCGATGTAACGAGCGCGGAGCCTTGAAAAACAGCGTTGCCCGCTCAGGGGGTGACCGCTCTCCTGCAACCCATGCGTTCCACCAACTCCTCCCTGGGCATCCTCTCCGTGATCGGTCTGGCCTTCGCCGCGGGCTGCGCCCCGGCAGCCGATGGCAGTGATCAGGCGGGCAGCAGCGTCAGCCCCGAGCTGACCGCGGTCGACACCGCGAGCACCGCGACGCTGCGCACCGGCGATCCGAACCTCATGGAGATGCGCGGGAGCGCCGCGGCCTCGAACGCCGCCACCGACCGCACCCCGGGCGAGACCCCGGCCCCGGCCGCTGCACCTGCGCCCGCCGCGACTCCGACGCCCGCCGCGACGCCGACGCCTGCCGCGACGCCCACGCCTGCTCGCACCCCGACGCCCACGCCGACGCCCGCGCCTGCTCGCACCCCGACCCCGACGCCCACGCCGACCCCGACGCCCACGCCGACGCCCACGCCCACGCCGACCCCGGCCCCCGCTCCGGCCCCCGCTCCGGCCCCCGCTCCGGCCCCTGCGCCCGCGGCGCCCGGGTCGCTGCCGACGATCGGTGGGTGCCAGATCTTCCCGGCCGACAGCGCCTGGAACCAGGACGTCTCGGCCCTGCCGGTGCGCTCGGACTCGTCGGCGATCATCGCCAACATCCAGGCCCATGGGGCGACCACCATCAAGGCCGACTTCGGCTCCAACACGGAGTACGGCATCCCCTACGTGGTGGTGCCCCGCGGCCAGGCTCGCGTGCCGGTGACCTTCAACGAGTACGGCAGCGAGAGCGACCCCGGGCCCTACCCCATCCCCGGCAACGCGCCCATCGAGGGCGGCAACGACCACCACGTGCTCGTGATCGAGCAGGGCTCCTGCCAGCTCTTCGAGACCTACCACTCGGCCCGCTCGGGCTCGGGGTGGACCGCCGGCTCGGGCGCCATCTTCGACCTCACCACCAACGCGCTGCGCCCGCTGCGCTGGACCTCCGCCGACCAGGGCGGCCTGCCCATCCTGCCGGGCCTGACCCGCTATGACGAGGTGAGCGCGGGCGAGATCCGCCACGCGCTGCGCGTGACCTTCAACCACACGCAGAACGGCTTCATCGCTCCCGCCACGCACCCCGGCGGCGACGCCGACGCCACCGCCCCGGCGATGGGCCTGCGCCTGCGCCTGCGCGCGGACTTCGACATCTCCCACGTCACCGGCCACGCGCGGGTGATCCTCAACGCCCTCCGCCGCTACGGCCTCATCGTCGCCGACACCGGCCTCAACTGGTACATCTCCGGCGCCACCGACTCTCGCTGGAACGACGACGACCTCGGCCAGCTCAACGACATCCCCGGCACCGCCTTCGAGGCCGTCAACACCGGCGCGATCCAGCGCTGATCGAGCCCGCTCTCCCCTCCAACCCATCGAGAGGACCCGAAGGCCTGCCGCGACGCCGCGGCTGGGCCTCCGGGGTATCCGTGGCCCCCGAAGGAGCTCAGCGAGCGAGGTAGTCGTCGAGCTTGTCGAAGGAACCGGTCCAGCCCTGGGTCATGCCCCCTCGCGCCTTGAGGAAGGTCTCCAGCTCCTCGCGGGTGGTCTCGCCGTGCGGCTCCCACTTCACGGTCACTCGCGTCTGACCTGCGGACTCCTCGGTCAGGGTCACGGTCGTGAGCATCGTCGCGGGCCACGTCGGCGCCATCGGATGGCGCGTGACGTTCTCGTGCTCGTCGCAGAACTGCTGCGTGTAGACGAGGCGGTTGGGACGCTCGATCTCGAGGTACCGGGCGCGGCCGTACATCTTCACCGCTCCGCCGTCGGTCATCACGTAGAAGGTCGATGCCCCCGGTCGGATGTCGGCCTTGATGAACTGCATCGTGAACCCGGTCGGCGCCAGCCAGCGCGAGAAGTGCTCCGGGTCGGTCCACATCTCGAACATCGTCTCGATGGGCGCCGCGAAGCTGCGGTTGATGACGAAGCAGCTCTCCCCGGCCGACTCGGCGAGGTACTCCGCCAGTCGATCCCAGGTCGCGTTGCCGCCCGCCTTCTTCACGAACGCGCGCGTCTGCTCGGCGGCCTCCGGGGTCGGCAGCGTCATGGTCATCTCCATCTTCGTCTTCCCGCCGACCTCGCTGAACACGACGGTGACGCGAAACAACGGCGCTCGCTCGTCGTAGCCTCCGTGGTCGTAGACGAGGCGCCGGCCCGGCTCGACCTCGAGGTAGAGCGTCTTGTTGGGATAGTCGACGCCGTCGGGGCCGTGCATCGTGTAGTGCCAGACGCCGCCGGGCCGAAGGTCCTTGCTGTGCGTCGTGATCGAGAAGCCCCGCGGCCCCCACCACTGCGCGACCTGCTTCGGATCGGTCCACGCGTCCCACACCGCCTGCACGGGCGCGTCGTAGACACGGGAGATACGGATCTCATTCGACCTGCTTTTTTCGGCCACGGCTCTTTCCTTTCGGCTTCTTCTTCGAGCTCCCGCTCGCGGTCACGGTCTTCAGGTACACGTCCAGTCGATCGAAGCTCTCTTCCCAGAAGCGCCGATACGTCTCCATCCAATCGGCGGCGTCACGGAGCGCGGCGCCGTTGAGCGTGCAGGGCCGCCACTGCGCCGACCGGCCCTTGGTCACGAGCCCCGCGCTCTCCAGCACCTTCAGGTGCTTGGTGACCGCCGGCAGGCTCATCTGACCGAGGAAGGGCCGGGCCAGGTCGGTGACGTTGGCCTCCCCCTGCGAGAGCCGCGCGAGCATGGCCCTGCGCGTCGGATCGGCGAGCGCCGCGAAGGTCTGGCTGAGAGGGTCGCGCAACTGAACCACATGGTTAATTAACCAAGAGGTCATGTTCGAGTCAAGCGCTACGGCGAGCACCAAAGCGCGCCGCATTCTCCAGGTGTAGGGGGATGTGCCGCGGCGGCTCCCTGCACTTTTTCGTGAAGGTTCAGCCCGGTCACGGCGATGCGTTGTTTGGCACGTCGATCCGCTCGGTGAATCGACCGGTGCTCTCCCTCCCAGGAAGCGAGGATCCCGATGATAGGCCTCTCGGCGCTGGTCGCGACATGGACCCTCGGCGCCGCCCTGCACACCGCTCCGTTGTCCCTGCGAGACGACCTCGCGCCGCGCTCCGAGGGCATGACGAGCCTCCGCGTCGACGGCTTCGGCGCCGCTCGTCCCCGCCCTTCGCCGAGCCTGCTCGCGCAGCCCGCGGTGACTCCGGCCTCGCCTCCGACCGAGGCCCCGGCGGAGACCACCGGAGGCGGCGGAGCGGAGGCCTGCGACGTCGACTGCGAGACCGCGCACGAGGACGCCGTCATGGCCCGGTACGTCACGCGCCGCCGCACGCAACTGCTGCGCACGCACCGCGCCTTCGCCATCGCCGCCTGGAGCGGGATGCTGATCACCGAGGTGCTCGGAACCATCCAGGCCGTCAACCAGCCGACGTGGTTCGGCGACGGCGCGTGCACGAGCGACCCCGAGGCCTTCGGCTGTCACCAGTCGTCGATGATCACCGGGCTTCACGAGACCTTCGCGATCACCACCACCGCGCTCTACACCACCGCGGCGATCCTGGCGGTGGCGGCGCCCGACCCCGAGTCCGCCTCCGTGGGCGACGGGCGCGCAGAGCGGACGCTGCGACTGCACAAGACCATGGCGTGGGTGCACGGCGTCGGGATGGTGCTGCTGCCCCTGCTCGGCATCGTCACCGCGCACCCGCAGATCATCGGCATCAGCCAGGAGGCGCAAGGGGACTTCAGCCGCGCGATGCGCACGGTGCACACCGTGATCGGGTACTCCACCTTCGCCGCGCTGACGTTCTCGGCGTGGATCGAGCTGTGATGCAGCGCGCGGCGCGGGTCGGCGCGCTCGTGCTGGCGTGCTCGCTGGCGCCGCGGTGGGCGAGCGCTCACGCCGACGGTCGGGAGGTCAACCGCGCGACGGTCGGCTGCGGGGCCCTCGGCAATTGCCACGGCGTCAACCCAGGGGCGACCGCCACGCTCACCGGCCCGATGACCGTCCAGGCGGGCTCGCGCTCGACGTACGTCCTGACCCTCCGCTCGACCTTCCCCGGCTTCGTCGGCGGCGGCTTCGACGTCGGCGCGCTGGGCCCTGCGGGGACGAGCCTCGCGGTCAACGCCGCGCAGGCCAACACCCGCATCAACGGCGCCGACCTGGTGATGAACAGCCGCTTCGCCGCGGCGGGCGGCGCGGTCACGGTCAGCTTCGACCTGGTGACGCCGACCGCGGGCGCCGCCACGATCAACGCCGCCGGCAACGCGACCAACGGCGTGGGCAGCGCGGGGGACGCCTGGGCGCGCGCCACGCTCGCCGTCACGGTGGTGCCCTCGACCACGCCCGACGCGGGCGCTCAGGACGCCGGTCCCCCGCCGCGCGACGCCGGGGCCGCCGACGTCGTGGCGGTCGATGTGCCCCCAGGCGCTGGCGGGGACTCCGGGCTGGAGGCCTACGACATCACGGCCTCGTATGGGTACGGCGGATGCCGGGTGGGCCCGTCCGGCGCGCGGCGGGGCGCGCTCGGCTGGGCGTGGCTGCTCGCCCTCTCGCTGCTGGCACGACGGCGCCGGGGAGGCTCCCATGCATGATCTTCGCGGAGCGCTGTTCGCGGCGCTGATGGTCGGCGCGTGCGCGACCGAGGCGCCGCCGTGGGTCGAGGTCGACGCCGCGGGCATCGACCCCGGGCCGGTCTGCGTGAGCGGGCGCTACTGGTCGCAGGGCGATCGGGGAGACAACCACATGCACCCGGGCAGGGACTGCATCGGGTGCCACACGGCCACGCAGCACGGGCCGCGGTTCACCGTCGCGGGCACGCTGTACAACGCGGGACACGAGGTCGACGAGTGCCTCGGGTACGACAGCGACGTGCAGGCGGGCCAGGGCGCGGAGGTCGAGCTGACCGACGCCACGGGGCAGCGGTTCTTCGTCATCGCCAACCGCGTCGGCAATTTCTACACGACGTATCCGCTGCGGTTTCCGCTGCGGCGCGTGAGGGTGTTCTCCCCCGGCGGGCAGGTGATCGAGATGAACACCCCGGCGCCGCACGGCGACTGCAACGCCTGCCACACACGCTTCGGGACGATCACTCCGTCGGGCGAGTCGCCCGGGCGGGTGATCGTGCCCCGATGAGGACGCCATGGACTTCGGTCGCTCGGCGCGAGGTGAAGCAATGACGAGAAAAACAGGTGCGTTCGGTGCGATGGCGGTGCTGATGCTCGGCGCGTGCTCGACGGAGATCGTGGGCTATCGCGCGCCGCTGCACGGCGACGACGCGGCGGTCGAGCCGATCGACCTCGGGGTCGAGCCCGCGGACGTGGGGACGGACGTGGGGACGCCCGTGGTCGATGTCCCCGTCGCGCCCGACGTGCCCCCGCCGCCGCCCTGCGTGACCGGCGTGCGGTGGACCATGGGCAACGAGGGCGACCGCATGATGAACCCCGGTCAGCCCTGCGTGGCCTGTCACCTGCGGGAGCGAGAAGGCCCGGCGCTCATCGGCGGCACCGCCTACGCGCAGCCCCTCCAGGAAAACAACTGCTTCGGCGTGCGTGGCACGGGGAGCACCGCGACCGGCAGCGCCTACGTCGAGGCGACCGACGCCGCGGGGCTGACCTTCCGGATGGCGATCAACCAGGCCGGCAACTTCTATTACGACAGCCGTACGCGCATCACGTTTCCGCTGCGCAACATCGCCGTCGTGGCGCCGTCGGGCCAGCGCAACGCGATGGACGGCGAGGCGCCCCACGGCGACTGCAACGGCTGCCACACGCGCGAGGGCACCACCACCGTCGCGGGCGGCGACCCGGCGCCGGGTCGCATCCTCCTGACTCCCTGATCGATCGCTCCGGCGTGGCGGGCGTCCTAGCGCGGCTCGCGCTCGGGCAGCGGCAGCCAGCCGTGCGCGCGGAGGAAGGTGCGCACCTTGCCGAAGCGCTCCATGCACACGAAGACGGGCGCCCAGGCCTCGGTGAGTCGCTCGGGGGCAACGTCGCCGTCGAGGCTGAGCACGATGCGCGCGACCTCCACGTCGCCGCTGAGCTCCGTCTTGGGAAGCGGGTCGCTGAACTGCTGCTGGAAGGTCACCCGCTGGATGGACTTGCGCTCGATCTCCACGTTGCGCACGGCCGCGAGGGCGACGGTGGTGGGCTGCGCCTCGTCGGGGCGCGAGATGACCAGCGTCTCGCCGTGCACCTCCAGGCCCACCCCGCGCGGCGGCCTCGGGCGGAACACCGCCACGAAGCCCACGGTCACCACGACCGCGAAGGCGACCGCGACCGTCGGCGACGCCGCCCAGAGGAGCGCCGCGCAGAAGAGCGAGAACAGGATCGCGTAGAACACCTTGATCGGGTTGGTCCTGTCCTCGGCGTCGTCCCAGGGGACGAACAACGCGGGCCGGGCCTGGCGGTCGGGGCCCTCGGCGGGCGCTCGGTATGGCGTGGTGCTGGGCATCGTCGAGGGCGCGACCGTACCGCACTCGCCGGGATGTCTTCGTCCTCTGGCGGCCGCTTCGGGGCGCGCTCCCTCGCTCGCGCGACCTGTGTCGATTCGCCTCACAGGCGGCGCGCAATGCCACAGCCCCTCTCAACGGCCGTGCCCTTTCGTCTGGAATCACGCCGTGGCTCGCCGCGTGCTCTAGGAGAGCCGCGTTGCCCGAGGATTCCATGCACTCGTGTCTTGTCCCCACCCGGTTGAACCCGCTGCTCGCCGTCGCAAGCCCTGATCGACACGGATCTCCCCGCGGACGCTGCGCGGCCTCCCGGTGACCCTCCCGTCGCCGGGCGACCTCCTCGCTGCCTCCATTTCCCGCGAGCGCGACGACTCCGAGCGTCTGCGCAAGCGCCTGCAGCTCGCCTCGGAGGTGACCCAGCTCGGAGCGTGGGACATCGACCCGGCCACCGGGGCGGTCGACGCCGACCACCGCGCCCGCGCTCTCTTCGGCATCGACGGCGATGCGCCCGCGACCCTCGACGCGCTCACGGCGGGGCTGCACGACGAGGACCGCGAGCGGGTGCGCGCGGGCATCGCCGGGATGCTCGCGTCGGGCCGCGCCTTCCTTGACGACTGCCGCGCGGGGCGCGACGGCGCCGTGCGCTGGATCGCCGTCGCGGCCGACGCGCACCAGGGACCAGGCGAGGCGGCGCCGCGCGTGCTCGGCATCGTGCACGACGTCAGCGACCGCAAGCGCGCCGAGGAGGAGCACGCTCGCCTCGTCGCGGAGCTGTCGCGCGCCGTGCACGTGAGCGAGATGTTCGTGGGGATCCTGGGCCACGACCTGCGCAACCCGCTGAGCGCGGTGCTGGCGGGCGCCCAGATACTCCGGCACGACCTGCTCGACGCGAGATCCGCCCGGGTGGTCGCTCGCATCGTCTCGAGCGGCGAGCGCATGGCCCGGATGATCGAGCAGCTCCTCGACTTCACGCGCGCCCGGCTCGGGGAGGGCATCTCCCTCGACCGCGTGCCCCTCGACCTCGCGCAGCTCGCGCGAGAGATCGTCGACGAGTGTCGCGCCGCGAGTCCCTCCGCCTCGCTGCGCATCGCCGCGCTGGGCGAGACCTGCGGCGCGTGGGACCGCGACCGCGTCTCCCAGGTGCTGTCGAACCTGGTCGGCAACGCGCTCCATCACGGCGAGCCCGGCGGCGAGGTCGCGGTCTCGCTCGACGGCACCGACCCCGCCATGGTCTCCCTGGCGGTGCACAACCAGGGCGTGGTCCCAGCGGACCTGCTGCCGGTGCTCTTCGACCCCTTTCGCGGGACGCGCGAGCCGCAGCGCGACTCGGCGCCCTCCCGTGGCCTCGGGCTGGGCCTCTACGTCGCGCGCCAGATCGCGCTCGCCCACGGCGGCGAGCTCGCGGTGGTCGTCCTCGACGGCGGCACGACCTTCACGCTGAGGCTGCCGCGGTCCCTGGCCGACGTGAGCCTCGCCCAGCAGAACCTCGCGCGCGACGAGGAGCAGGCGGCCTTCGAGCAGCTCTCGGGCCGGCCCAGCGTCAGCTCGGTGACGGCGCACCTGTTCGGCTCGGCCGCGCTGCACGAGCGCGCGCCGACCGAGCACGCGAAGATCGTGTCGCGCTACGCAGAGCTGCTCGGGATGGCCCTCGAACGGCGCGCGTACCGCGGCCAGGGCGAGCGCCTCTCCGGCGAGCTGCGCGCGCTGGCCGAGCGGCTGGGTGATCTCGGCGCCAGCCCGCGCGAGGTCACCGAGGTCCACGCGCGAGCGCTGGGCGGCGCGGTGCGAGGCGCCACCGCGAAGAAGAGCGCGGCGCTGCTCGCCGAGGGCCGGATGCTGGCGCTGGAGTTGATGGGCAACCTGGCGAGCTACTACCGGCGGCGCTCGCGAGGGCCGGGCCGGGCGGGGGCAGCGGGGCCGTGAGCCTCCCTGGAGAAGCGACGATGGCGAATCGATACGAGCTCGAGCTCTTCGTGGTGGGCCACTCGGCGAAGGCCGAGCGGGCGGAGTCCAACCTCCGCCGAGTGTGCGAAGCGCGGCTCGCGGGGCGCTACGACCTCCGCGTGACGGACGTCCTGGAGGACGCCGAGGCGGCGGAGGAGGCCAACATCATCGCCACGCCGACGCTGCTGCGGAGGGCGCCGCTGCCGGTGCGCATGGTCGTGGGCGACCTGTCGCACCGCGACGCACTCCTCCGCGGCCTCGGGCTCGAAGACAGCGACGGCGACGGCGACAGCGGCAGCGACAGCGACGAGGTATGCAGTGATGAGTGACGAACGGCGCAACATGGAGAAGCTCTCGACGGGTATGGAGGGCTTCGACACGATCGCGTTCGGCGGCCTCCCGAAGGGCCGCGCGACGCTGCTGTCCGGCACCGCGGGCAGCGCGAAGACGGTGTTCGCGATGCAGTTCCTGGTGGAGGGGGCGGCGCTGGGCGAGTCCGGCGTGTTCGTCACCTTCGAGGAGACGCCCGTCGACCTGCGGCGCAACATGCTCAGCCTCGGCTGGGACTGCGCCGGCCTGGAGGCAGAGCATCGCCTGGCCTTCGTCGACGCCTCGCCGCGCGCCGAGGAGGAGCGCATCGAGGCCGGCACCTTCGACTTCGCGGCCCTGGTCGCGCGCATCGAAGCATGCGTCCGGCGCACCGGCGCGAAGCGCGTGGTGCTCGACTCGATCGGCGCGATGTTCGCGCAGTTCAAGGACCCGGCGGCCGTGCGCCGCGAGCTCTATCGCATCATCGCGGCGCTGAAGCAGCTCGACGTGACCGCCATCGTGACCTCCGAGCGCACCGAGGACTACGGCGCCATCTCCCGCCACGGGATGGAGGAGTTCGTCGCCGACAACGTCGTGCTGCTGCGCAACACCCTCGAGGAGGAGAAGCGCCGGCGCACGATCGAGATCCTGAAGTTCCGCGGCACCGACCACCAGAAGGGGGAGTTCCCCTTCGTGGTGAGCGACGACGGCGTGGTGGTGATCCCGCTGTCGTCGATCCAGCTACGGCAGAAGTCGACGACGCTGCGCATCGCCTCCGGGAGCGAGGAGCTCGACTCGATGTGCGGCGGCGGCTTCTTCCGCGACTCGATCATCCTGGTGTCGGGCGCGACCGGGACGGGCAAGACCCTGATGGTGACGGCCTTCATGGCGGGCGGCATCGCGAAGGGCGAGCGCTGCCTGGCCTTCTGCTTCGAGGAGAGCCGGCAGCAGTTCTTCCGCAACGCCGCGGGGTGGGGCTTCGACTTCGAGCAGCTCGAGCGCGACGGCCAGCTCAAGGTGGTCACCGACTACCCCGAGATCATGCCCCTCGAGAACCACCTCATCCGGATGAAGAGGATCATCGAGGAGTTCAAGCCCAACCGGGTGGCCATCGACAGCCTCTCGGCGCTCGAGCGCAACTCCACCACGCGCAGCTTCCGCGAGTTCGTCATCAGCCTCACGGCCTTCGTGAAGGACCAGGAGATGGCCGGACTCTTCACCTCGACGACCCCGACGCTGCTGGGCGGCACCTCGGTGACCGAGGCGCACATCTCGTCGATCTGCGACTCGATCATCCTGCTGCGCTACGTCGAGGTCTACGGCGAGATGCGCCGCGCGCTCACCGTCCTGAAGATGCGCGGATCGGCGCACGACAAGGAGATCCGCGAGTTCAACATCGACGGCTCGGGGATGCACCTGGGCAAGGCCTTCCGCAACGTCACGGGCATCCTCGCGGGGCACCCGATGCAGCTCGCCGTCGCGCCCGAGGAGATCGAGCGGCTGAACGAGATGTTCCCCCGTGAGTGACGCGGCGCCCGAGGAGCGTGAGCGGCCGTCGGCGCCGCCTGGCCGCCTCGCCACGCGGCTGCTCTACGTCGAGGACGACGACGACCTCCGCGGCATGATCGCCGACACCCTCGTCGAGGCCGGCTTCGTCGTGACGCCGGTGCCCAGCGCGGAGGCCGCGATGAAGAGCCTCCGCGGCGCGCGCTTCGACATCCTGGTCACGGACTATCACCTGATCGGCAAGACGGGCGTCTGGCTGCTCGAGTCCGCCACCGCCGCGGGACTGCTCGAGGGGACCGCGGCCATCATGCTCACGTCCGAGCGGCGACCGCCCGGGGGTGAGGGCTACACGGTCCTGCGCAAGCCGGTCGACATCGTGACCCTGCTCGACACCATCGGCGCGGCCGTCGGGCAGGCGCTCCCCGCCGCGTACGCGAGCCCGGCGCCGCCGCAGCGCGCGGAGCTCGAGCTCGTGCTCTACGTCACCAGCACCTCGCAGGACTCGCACCGGGCGATCCGCAACCTCGATCGCGCGCTCAGGCCGTACGACCGCCAGCGATACGCGCTGACGATGATCGACGTCGCGAACGGCGGCGACGACGCCTGGTACCAGTCGCTCGAGGACGACCGCGTCATCGTGACGCCGACGCTCGTGAAGAAGTCCCCCGGTCCGAAGACCTGGATCGTCGGTACGCTCGCCTCGAACGACGCCGTCACGCAGATGCTGCTCAGCGCCCTCGGCGATCCGGCGCGGCCGTCGGGGCCCACCGACACCCGCGCGCAGGTACCATCCCTCCCTCCATGAGCGCAGACCCCGCCTGGCCCTCCCTCGAGATCGCCGCCCGCCGCGTCGGAACCCGCTACCACGCGCTGGTGCGCCGCCTCACCAGGGCCACCGTCGGGCTCGTCACGTTCAGCATGTCGGCCCTGCTGGTGCTCTCGCTGATCTATCCCCGCCAGTCGGCTGCGCCTCCGTGGGCGGTGATCCCCGTCGGCCTCGCCCTGATGGCCTCCGTGGCGGCCGCCGCGGCGGCCCTCCTCGCGCAGATCGCCTGCTGGATCGGCCCCCTCGCGCGCGGTCGCCTCTCCGTGGGCGAGGCGGGCGTCCAGGCCACGGGGCTGCGATCGCGCTTCATCCCCCGCGACGACATCGCGGCCGCGTGGGTGCTCCGCGAGCCCTCGGGCGCCCGCGTCGAGCTGGGTCTTCGCAACGGCGACGTCTTCAGCGCCACCACCGCCACGATGGAGGAGGCCACGGCGGTGCTCGACGCGGCCGGCGTCGACCCCGCCCGGCGCGCGCTGCGGATGCCGCTGGGCGGCGCCGCGGCGAACCTCGGCGTCGGCCTCGCGGCGTCGCTCCCGGCGTCGTGCGTCTCCGCGATGATCGGCGGCGGCCTCGCCATGGCGTTCAATCCCCCGAGCGCCGCGGTGGGCTTCCTGGTGATCGTGCTCTTCACGGCCTTCGTCGTCGGGGCGGTGGGACTGCTGGCGCCTCCGGTCGTGGCGGTCGGCAGCGACGGGCTCTCGGTGGGCGAGGGGCGTCGCGCGTGGTTCGTCACCTTCGACGAGATCGCGGCGGTCGAGTCCAGGCGCGGCGACCTCACCCTCCTCCTGCGCGACGGACGCCTGCGGCGCATCTCGACCCTCGGCACCGGCGAGGCTCGCCGGGAGGCGCTCCACGCCCGCGTCACGGCCGGCGTCGAGGCGGCCCGCGCCCCGATCGACCTCTCCGCGAGGCTCGGGGCGCTCGACCGCAACGGGCGCTCGGTGGAGGAGTGGCGCGAGGCGCTCCGGAGGCTCAGCGCCGCGCGCGACGGCTACCGCCAGACGGGTCTCACGCGCGACGAGGTGGAGGCCGCGCTGGAGGACCCGCGATCGAGCCCCGACCGCCGCATCGGGGCGGCCTACGCGCTCGCCGCGATGGACCCAGGCGCCGCGAGCTCCCGGGTGCGCGTGGTGGCGGAGACCGTGGCGCACGAGCCCGTGCGCGTCGCGCTGGAGCGGGCCGCCGCGGGCGAGCTGGACGAGGAGGTCGCCGACGCGGCGGAGGAGGGGAGGGGGAGAGGCTGACGGCGGATCACCCCGGCGGAAGCACCACCTTCGCCGCGGCCTCGATGCGGTACGCCAGGGTGAGCGTGCGCGTGCTCCCGGCGCCCAGGGTCACGGTCCACTTCGCGAACCCGTCGCGGGGGTCGAGCGTCGCGTCCTCGTGCGAGCCTACGGAGACCTTCACCTCGTCGACCTCGCTCACCGGGTAGCGCTCGATCACCGTCAGCCGCCTCGCCTCGTCCGACAGGTTGCTCAGGTACAACTTCACGGTGCGCGCGACCTTCTGCGTGCCGATCACCGGCGTCGTCTCCCGCTTCTCCTCCACGGCGCGCCGCACCCGGAGCCCGTCGTCCACGCCGAAGCCCAGCTCGAAGGGCTCCCCCCGCCCGACGAAGTCCACGCGCCCGCGGCCCACCAGCTCGGGCCCGCGCGCCAGCACCACCGGACCCGCCAGCAGCGGCGCCTCGCCCACCAGCGTCGCCGTCGCGCGCAGGTGCACCGCGTCGCTCCGCTCGGGCCACGCCACCCGCTCGACCTCCGCGGTCATCGACGCGCGCGTGAGCTCCACCCGGTGCGCCTCGCCGTCGCTCGGGATCGTCACCGGGTGCGCCCCCTCGAACCACTGCGCCTCGCCCCCGTCGTCGACGCCCGGCATCTCGTCGACGTCCCTCGTCCCGCGCGCGAGCCCCGCGGTGGCGATGGCCTGGTCGCGCGCCTCGACCACCACGCGCCCGCGCTCGGGCTCGCTCTTCCGTCGGCTCGTGAGCACGTCGTCCGTGAGCAGCGGCGGCGCCGCGGACTGCGCCGGACGCGCCGTGGAGAAGCGCGCGCTCACGTCCGTCCAGACCTCGCCGGTGGCCTGCCAGATCACCGCCGCGGTGGTGATCGCGAGCGTCGACGGCTCTCCGTCGCCGGGCGGCGTCCATCGCGCGAGGTGCTCCGGCCTCCAGAGCGCGCAGGGGGTGCGGTAGGTGAGCTCCACCGTCACCGTGCCCGCCGCGGCGGCCTCCACCTGCACCTCGACGCGCGACGTGCGCAGCGAGCGCGTGGCCCTCGCGGCCTCCAGCCTCGCCTGCGCGCGCTGCTGGTCGGCCCGCGCCTCGAAGCCCTGCTCCTCCGCCGCGAGCACGGCCTCCTCCGCCGAGCTGGCGGCCGCCTCGATCGCGTCGAAGGCCTCCCGCCACGCCCTCGCCCCGGCGCCCGGGTCGTCCGCCTTCCCTCGCGGGACCGCTGCCACCGCGCCCACCCAGTCCATCGCCGTCGCGTCGAGGCGCTCGAGGTCCGCCGTCGCCCGATGCTCGCCCCGATCGGCCGCCGCCCGCCGCGCGGCCGCCTCGGTGGCGTCACGGTCCGCCGCGTCGCGCTCGTCGTCCCCGGCGACCGACACCGGAACGACCACCCGCACCACGCGGGTCGCGATCACCCGCGCCCCATCGCCGACGACGCCCGCCACGAGGCTGCGGTCGTCGAGGGCGGGGGTCACGCCCGCGAGCGCCACCCACGAGATGCCCGCGGGCACCTCGCAGCTCGCGCGACGGACGACCTCCGCCCGGTCTTCGAAGAAGGTCACGCGCACGGCCTCGCTCTGCACCGGATCACCCACGGCGGTTGCCTCCCACGAGCTCGTTCTTGGACGGAATGGTCAGCCGATAGCTGAACTCCACGGCGGCGCGTCCGCCCGCCGGGACGATGACCTCCCAGCGCAAACCCCCGCGCACGGCGGCGCCGCGCTCGGCCTGCGTGAAGCGCTCCGGCTCCGGCCGCGCGCCCCTCGGCGTCACCTCCACGGTCTTCTCGTCGGTGACCGGGACGCGATCGACGACCTCGACCAGCGCGGGCGAGCCGAGCGCCGAGGAGAGCTCGATGGACACCGTGTGATCGATGATCGTGTCGCCGCCGAGGAGCCCCGCGGTGTCCTCCTTCGCGCGCACGTTTCGGGCGGCGCGGAGCCTCTCGTCGACGCCCATCCCGACGCGCAGGGTGCCGCCTCGGTCGATGTGCTGGATCGCCGCCACCACCAGCAGGCTGCCCTCGACGTACACGTCCACCGGGCCCGCGAGCAGCGGGGCATCGAAGGGGTTGCGCAGCTCCACCTCGCGAAACACGTCCGTGCTCTCGCACGCGATCACGCGCCAGCGCACCGTCGGCGTAGCATCCCCGCTGCCCAGCGGAACCCGGTGCAGGAGCCCGTCCGACGGGACCTCCACCAGCCCCTCCGCGCGGTACCGGTGATCGAACATCCCCCGCGAGGCCAGCGGGTCCTTCGCCCCGGCGGGGGGCTGCGGGACGTCCAGCATGCGCACGGCCCGGTCGCGCTCCTGCTTCCAGGCATCGCCGCCCTCGCGTCCGAGCTTTCCCCGCCGGGGCTCTCCCGGCGCTCCCATGGTGAGCCCGTCGTAGTCGAGCCACGCGTCCGAGGGCTCGACGAGGGGCTCCGGCGCCGCTCCCCCACCGGGCGGGGCGCCTCCGCCCCCGAAGCTCATCGCGCTCGCGAGCAGCCCCGCGCGCTTCGGCGCGGCGACGGAGCGTCGCATCGCCTGCGGGGCATAGGCCACCGCTTCGGCCGGCGGCGGAGGCATCGTCGGTGGCCCTCCCTCACCGCGGGCGCCGGGCGCCTCCATCGCGACGTCCTCGTCGAGCTCCGCGAGCGCATCGCCCGTGGCGCGCAGGTCGTCCATCGCCCAGAGAGGCTGCGCCGCCGGGGCGGGCGACGGCACCTCCGGGAGCGCTCGGTAGGCCCGGTCGTAGCCGTCGAACATCGCCTCGACCCCGCCGGGCGCGGCCCGGAACGCGCGCTTCGGCGGGGGCTGCGCTCGCCCGAATCGGAGCGAAGGAAGCGTCGGCAGCCGCGCGTCGAAGAGCATGTCGGCGGTGGAGAGCTCGAGCCGCGCGTCGCGCCAGTCCTCTCCCGAGCGCTGCGCCACGAGGGCCTCGCTGATCCAGGTGGCGGCTCGCGCGTGGTCGCGGATGCGAAGCGTGTAGACGGGCCACCAGCGCGCCGCGTCGACGGCGTAGGTGAGCTCGAGGTGCGGCAGCGGACCGTCGCCTCGCACGGTGATGAGCACCCGCCGCGTGGGGTGCGCGTCGCCCGTGAGCTCGGAGCTGCGGGCCTGCGAGGCCTGCGTGCGCGCTCGTTCGAGGGCGCGGACGAGCTCATGGCGCTCCCGGTGCAGGGCGTCGAGGCGCGCGTCGAGCTCCGCCGCGAGGGCCGTGAGCATCGCGTGGGCGGCGAGCGTCTCCCGCGTCCTCGGGACCACCGACCGCGGATCATCCGGCGCGCGTCGCGCACTGTTCTTCGGGTCGAGCCGGGCCTCGGTGATGGCGTCTCGCCGTCGCTGCGAGAGCCCCGTGTGCCGGTCGATGCGATGGATCTTCCGCTCCAGCTCCCGCACCGCCTCCAGCGAGGGACCGAGCGCTGAGCCCTTCGCCGGGACGACCAGCGACGAGCGCACCAGCACCAGCGAGCGCCCCGCGGCGTCGCCGCCGAGGCTCACCCGAAACGAGCCCGGGGCCGCGAGCGTGGGGAGCCCGTCGACGGCGAGCGTGACCTCCCCCCCCGCGACCGCCTCGCCCGGGACCACCCGTCGCGTGACGCGCGCCCCGCGCGCGAAGACCTGCACGTGGGTGATGCTGCTGTCGCAATGGATCGCCACCGGTCGCTCCTCCCGCGTGGCCTCCGCCGCGCGGCGTCGAAGGTCTCACGGCGCGAACGGCCAGGGCAATCGCAGGCACCGCCGGGGGAGGGGGCGGGTTTTTACTGGGGAGGGTAAAATAGCCGACGGCCCCCGGAGAGGCGCCGCACCCCTCCGTTGAAGGGGTGCGAGGGCGCCGCGGGGGCCGATGCGGTGTGCTGGTTCAGTCCGCGATCAGCGGTTCTGATCCCAGGTGTCCTCGTGGGTCACGCCGCCGTCGGTGTAGGTCCACGAGATCGTGTGGAACACGATGCTGACCTCCTCCAGGGGGGGCTCGGTCGAGGTCGCGGGGACGATGGTGTCCGGCACGGTCTGCTTCTGCGAGGCGATGCGGCCCTGCTTGATCTCGACGGTGTAGAACTGCTCGGTGGTGCCGTCGCCGTTGGGGTTCGGGCGGAAGAACTTGAACTTCGCGTCGATGCGGGCGTTCTCGACGAGCGCCTTGGCGATGAGCGGCGAGGACTTGTCGATGCGCTTGCGGATGAGCAGCGGCTCATACTGGCGGCGACCGGTCGCCATGCCCGAGCCCGCCTCGCGAGCGGTCTTCACGGCCTGCTCGTAGTAGACGCACTCGATGGAGTCCTTGCGGCCGAGGCTCTCCTGCGAGCTGGAGCCCTTGATGTCCTGACCATTCGCCTTGAGATAGAGATGTACGGTTTCGGCCATTTGAGTCCTCGAGTGCGGGCAGTGAGGGTTCCGCCGACGACCACCGTGCCCACCGTGGGTGACGCCGACGGAGCCCGATTGAGCACCGTCCGTGCCACCACGGCTCCCGAGCGCCGCGGGCGCTCTCAACCCCTGTGGAGCCCGTGCGAACGCGGGCTTCGAGCGATCTTGGCGCGGCTCCCCTCTCGTGGACACCCGTCCAAGGACCCGCCGCGGAGAGACCCCCTCCTCGCAGCGCCGCGGCACGTCGGATTCGCCTGCCCGCCCGGCCTTCGGACATGAGTCCCAGCGATTGGACGATCGTCGAAAGCCGCTCCCGGGGGGAATCGGGGCTACACTGCGCGCCGTTCATGAACGACGAACGCACGCTGGTGAACGTCGGCGACTTCGGATTCGCGCGCAGCATGCTGATGCATGAGCCGCAGATCCGCTGGGTCGACAGCGTCGGCTCGCACAGCTACCTGGTGCAGGGCCGCCGGATGATGGGCTCCGCGGACGACTGCGACATCATCGTGCGCGACGGCGAGGTCTCGCGCCTCCACGCCTCGCTCGAGGTGACCAGCGACGGAGCGTGGGTGCGCGACCTCGGGAGCCGCAACGGCACCTTCGTCAACGGGGTGCGGGTGCGCGAGGCGCAGGTGCCCGACGGCGGCTGCATCCACCTCGGCGCCACCGACCTCTGGCTCTTCTACAACCAGAACGCCGCCGAGCTCGACCTCTGGCCCTTCGAGCGCTTCGGCCCGCTCTGGGGGCGCAGCACCGCGATGCGGGAGCTCTTCGCGCAGCTCTACCGGGTGGCGCAGCTGCCCTCCACGGTGCTGGTGCTCGGCGAGACGGGCACCGGCAAGGAGCTCGTCGCCAAGGCGATCCACGAGGCCTCGCCGCGGGTGGAGAAGCCCTTCGTGGTGGTCGACTGCGGGGCGCTCGCGGAGAGCCTCCTGGAGGTCGAGCTCTTCGGCAACGCGAAGGGCGCGTACACCGGCGCGATGGGCGCCCGCGCGGGGGCGATCGAGTCCGCCGACGGGGGCACGGTCTTCCTCGACGAGGTCGGAGAGATGCCGCTCTCGATGCAGCCGAAGCTGCTCCGCGCGCTCGAGAGCCGCATGGTGCGCCGGGTCGGCGAGACGCAGTATCGCTCGGTCAACGTGCGCTTCATCGCCGCGACGCACCGCGACCTCGCGAGCATGGTCAACCTCGGCACCTTCCGCGAGGACCTCTACTTCCGCCTCTCGGTCGTGCCGCTCACGGTGCCTCCGCTGCGCGACCGCCTCGACGACATCCCCCTGCTGGTGGAGAAGCTGCTCCCGCCCGGCGCGCAGGGCGTGGTGACGCCCGACCTGCTGCGCGAGATGCGGCAGCGGCCGTGGGCGGGCAACGTGCGCGAGCTGCGAAACTTCGTCGAGCGCGCCCTGGCCCTCGGCGCCCGGGGCGCGCTGCACCTGGCGGGGGCGAGGCGAGACGAGAAGGGCGCATCGGTCGCGCCGCCGGCCGAGGGGGCGCTGCCCGGGGTCAACGCCGACGAGCCCTTCAAGCTCATCCGCGACCGCTGGCTCGACCACCTGGAGCGCGACTACCTGCGCTCGATGATGGAGCGCTACAAGCGCGACACCAGCGCCATCGCCCACGCCTCGGGCCTCGATCGCAGCTACGTGTACCGGCTCATGCGGAAGCACGAGCTCTGACCCGGCGCCCCTCCGAGGAGCTCTCCCCGCGGAGTCAAGTCATCGGGTGGAGGGGCTCTTGACATTCTTTGGGGGAGTCGGTCATAACGCCGCCCCTCGCGACAGGTCCCCCGTGCATGGACGGCGGAGACCCTCAGAACTCCAGCGAAGCGAAGAGTTATTCAACGATGCCTACGATCAATCAGCTCGTGCGGAAGGGCCGCAATCCGAACCAGTGGAAGACGGCGTCGCCGGCGCTGCGGGATTGCCCGCAGAAGCGTGGCGTCTGCGTCCGCGTGTACACGACGACCCCGAAGAAGCCGAACTCGGCGCTCCGCAAGGTGGCGCGCGTGCGGCTCACCAACGGCATGGAAGTCACCGCGTACATCCCGGGCGAGGGGCACAACCTGCAGGAGCACTCGGTGGTGCTCATCCGCGGCGGTCGCGTGAAGGACCTCCCGGGCGTTCGCTACCACATCGTCCGCGGCACGCTCGACGCGGTCGGGGCGATCGGTCCGAGCAACACGAACAAGAAGGAGCGCTCGCAGGGGCGCTCGAAGTACGGCGTCAAGCGGAAGAAGGGTTGATCGATGCCTCGTCGTGGAGAAGTCTCGAAGCGCAAGAACGTCCCGGATCCCAAGTACAAGGATCGGCTGGTCGCCAAGCTCACGAACACCGTGATGCTCAGCGGCGAGAAGTCGATCGCCGAGGGGATCGTCTACGGGGCCTTTGATCTCATCCAGGCCCGCCAGAAGGAGGATCCCCTGGAGGTCTTCCGCAAGGCGCTGGACAACATCAAGCCCAAGGTCGAAGTCAAGTCCCGCCGAGTGGGCGGCGCCACCTACCAGGTGCCGGTTGAAGTGCGCCCCGACCGTCGGGTCTCGCTTGCCATGCGCTGGATGGTGATGTACTCGCGCTCCCGTGGTGAGAAGACCATGGCGGAGCGGCTGGCCAACGAGCTGTCCGAAGCGAGCCAGGGCCGCGGCAACGCGGTGAAGAAGAAGGAAGACACCCACAAGATGGCCGACGCCAACAAGGCGTTCGCCCATTACCGCTGGTGAGGTAGTTCGAGCGCGATGCAGACGACGACATAAGACGACCAACGCCGCGCCACCCCGCAGATCCAGAGCGATCGCGAGGGTGGGTTAAAGAGCGGGAGACCCGATGAAAAGGGTCTCGCGCAAGCGTGTGTAGCGCTGGTTGTTACCCTCCCGGGCCATGAAGTACTTCTCCGAGGGCGAGAAGGAAAGGTACCCCGGGGGGGTTTCGTTTGTGCTGCGCTCCGACCATCTCTCGCAACTGATTTCAGGTTTCGTTTCAACGTAGACCCACGCCGCCCCCGCTGGGCGACGCACCGACGGAGAAGACCACGTGCCTCGCGACCTCCCGATCGAACGCTATCGCAACATCGGCATCATGGCCCACATCGACGCGGGCAAGACGACCGTTACCGAGCGGGTCCTGTTCTACACGGGACGCATCCATCGCACCGGCGAGGTCCATGAGGGCGGCGCCACGATGGACTGGATGGAGCAGGAGCAGGAGCGTGGCATCACGATCACCTCCGCTGCGACCACGGCGTTCTGGGTTCCCAGCATCGGCCCGGGCAAGGACATCAAGCACCGGGTGAACATCATCGACACCCCCGGACACGTGGACTTCACCATCGAGGTCGAGCGCTCGCTGCGCGTCCTCGACGGCGCGGTCGCGGTGTTCGACGGCGGCAACGGCGTCGAGCCCCAGTCCGAGACGGTCTGGCGCCAGGCCGACCGCTACAAGGTCCCGCGCATCGCGTTCATGAACAAGATGGACAAGATCGGCGCCGACTTCCAGATGTGCGTCGAGTCGATGCGCGAGCGCCTCGGCACCAACCCGGTGCCGATCCAGCTCCCCCTCGGTGAGGAAGAGAAGCATCGCGGCATCATCGACCTCATCCGCATGAAGGCGATCGTGTTCGACGAGGCCTCCAAGGGCGCGAAGTTCTCCATCGAGGCGATCCCGGCGGAGTTCAAGGACGCGGCGGACATGGCCCGTCAGCAGATGATCGAGTCCATCGCGGACGTCGACGACGTGGTGGGCGAGAAGTTCCTCGCGGACGACATCGCCTCGATCACCGAGGAAGAGATCCACGCCGCGCTCCGCCAGGGCACCATCTCCTTCAAGCTGGTCCCCGTCACCTGCGGCTCGGCCTTCAAGAACAAGGGCGTCCAGCAGCTCCTCGACGCGGTGGTGACCTACCTCCCGTCGCCGGTCGACGTCCCGACCCGTATCGGCAAGCACCCGGACAAGCCCGAGGTCGAGCTCGAGCGCCCGGCGAGCGACACGGCGCCCTTCAGCGCGCTGGCCTTCAAGCTCATGAACGACAAGTTCGTGGGCAACCTGACCTTCATCCGCGTGTACTCGGGCTTCGTCGAGTCGGGCACCAGCGTGCTCAACTCCACCCGCGGGAAGACCGAGCGCATCGGCCGCCTGCTGCTCATGCATGCGAACGAGCGCGAGGACATCAAGGACGCCTTCGCGGGCGTGATCGCCGCCGCGGTGGGCTTCCGCGACACCCGCACCGGGGACACCCTCTGCGATGAGAAGCACCCCGTGGTGCTCGAGCGCATGACCTTCCCGGAGCCCGTCATCTCGATCGCCATCGAGCCGAAGACCAAGGCCGACCAGGACAAGATGGGCGTCGGCCTCCAGAAGCTCGCCTTCGAGGACCCGTCGTTCCGCATGAACACGGACGAGGAGAGCGGCCAGACGCTCATCCACGGCATGGGCGAGCTCCACCTGGAGATCATCGTCGACCGCCTCAAGCGCGAGTACAAGGTCGAGGCGAACACGGGCAAGCCCGAGGTCGCCTACCGCGAGGCCGTGAAGAAGAAGTCCGAAGGCGAGTGCAAGTACGCCAAGCAGTCGGGCGGCCGCGGCCAGTACGGCCACGTGGTGCTCGACCTCGAGCCCGGCGAGCGCGGCACCGGCTTCGTGTTCGACGATGACATCAAGGGCGGCGTGATCCCCCGTGAGTTCATCCCCGCCGTCGAGAAGGGCGCCCGCGAGGCCCTCCAGCGCGGCGTGCTCGCGGGCTACCCCGTCATCGACTGCAAGGTGCGGCTGTTCTTCGGCAGCTACCACGACGTCGACTCGAGCGCGCAGGCCTTCGAGATCGCCGGCTCCATGGCGGTGCAGGACGCCGCCAAGAAGGCGGGCATCGCGATCCTCGAGCCGATCATGGCCGTCGAGATCGTGACCCCCGACCAGTTCATGGGCGAGGTCATCGGCGACCTCAACTCCCGCCGCGGCCAGATCAAGGGCATGAGCGCGCGCGGCAAGAACGCGCAGGCGATCGAGGGCACCGTGCCGCTGGCCAACATGTTCGGCTACGTCACCGACCTCCGCAGCAAGACCCAGGGGCGCGCGGTCTCGACGATGCAGTTCTCGCACTACGATCCGGTGCCGAACGTGGTGCAGGAAGAGATCGTCGCGAAGAGCCGCGGCAAGTAGCAAGCGCTTCGAACCCACAATCACAACGAAGAACGAAACGGAGTAGAGAAGAGTCATGGCCAAGGAGAAGTTCAGCCGCAGCAAGCCCCACGTGAACGTCGGCACCATCGGTCACATCGACCACGGCAAGACGACCCTCACGGCGGCGATCAGCGCGGTGCTGTCGAAGGCGAAGGGCGCGAAGTTCAAGGCGATCTCGTACAAGGACATCGCCAAGGGCGGCATCGATCGCGACGCCACCAAGACGGTGACCATCGCCGCGGCGCACGTGGAGTACGAGTCGCAGAACCGTCACTACGCGCACGTCG